>ENA-OQDT01001391-OQDT01001391.1-human-gut-metagenome-genome-assembly--contig:-NODE-1391-length-14144-cov-2.381323_pt1 | contig 14144 bp, 19 predicted proteins | sample MGYA00242786_ERZ504617 | MGnify/ENA primary metagenome ERZ504617 (study PRJEB26092, sample SAMD00036337) | human gut metagenome | host: Homo sapiens | study: EMG produced TPA metagenomics assembly of...
GGCTCCGTTCTCTTCGTGAGGAGGAGCATAATAAAAGTGCAACTATGCCCGAGACACCACTTTCAACGTCAACTGAGAGCGCTACAACCCGTAGTGATTCAGCGTCTAATAAAGTAAGTAACCAAGATTTTAGTTCACATTCTGTTTCTCACAGTGCCTTTGCTAAATCTATGACTTCTGAGACAGCCCAAGATTCTCAACAAGATAGTCTTGGCTTGTTTTCAGATTCTCAAGCGGAGTCTTTAGTATCTGATGCTCATTCAAACCTAGCGTCTATTCCTAAAGAGCCAATTGAGGAGGAGAAAAAGGTAAATATTCCTCAGGAGACTGAAACGTCGAAACGCCGTTTTAAACGTCCAGTTTGGGAGACTAGTCTTAACGAAGCATCTGAAGAGGAGTATATTCCTGCAGATGTGGCAAAGGAGCTCATTGAAGCTAAGTCTAACGAAGCTATTTATACAGACCCTAAAGAATTGGAGGCCAAATTGACCTCAGAACGTCAAAAAGAAGCATTCTTGCAGGAACATCATGCAACAAGTGACCAAGCGTCGCAAGAAAAGGTTCAATCAGAGCTAGTAGCTGATGGTAATGAGGATGATGAGAGTATTTCTCTAGAACCCTCAGGAAAACCTAAGAAAAAGAAAGGCAAGAAAGTGAAGAAGAAAAAGTCTTCGCCAAAAGATGTTAAACAGGCTGATATTGTCGACGAAGAGCCGATTTCACGTTCTAACCGAAATCACAAACGCAATAAAATAACCGCCGTGCTGGGAAAATTGCAAGAAATATTATTATCTTCTTGCTACTTATCTTGTCAGTAGCTGCATTCTTTGGTTATCGTTATGTTAGTGATGCTGTTGGCGCAAAAGATGTTAATTCAACTAAGTTTGTTAGTGTTGAAATTCCTGAAAATTCAGGTAGCAGTTATATTGGTCAACTCTTGGAATCAGCTGGTGTCATTAAGTCTGGTAAGGTCTTTAATTACTATACCAAGTTTAAGAACATCTCAAATCTGAAAAGTGGTTACTACAACCTTCAGGCTAGCATGACCATGGATGAAATTATTGAGGCACTCCAGAAAAAAGGTAGTGATAAACCTCAAGAGCCATCTCTTGGTACGGTCTTAGTCAAAGAAGGATATACCATCGATCAAATTGCCAAGGCAGTTGAGGTTAATTCTTCAGCTAAAAAAGGCAAAAAATCATCAACTGGACTTAAGGCGAAAGATTTCTTGAAATTGATGAAGGATGATGCTTTCATTACTAAGATGAAAGCGAAGTACCCAACCTTGTTGGCAAACCTTCCGAATTCTACGGATGCTAAGTATGTCCTAGAGGGTTACCTGTTCCCAGCGACTTATAACATTCATGATGATACGACGGTGGAGTCTTTGGCAGAGGAAATGTTGTCAACGATGGATACCTACCTATCACCTTACTATGCGACGATTTCATCTAGATGGACACAATGTTAATGAGATTTTGACCCTAGCTTCTCTTGTTGAAAAAGAAGGAGCTACAGATGACGACCGTAAAAATATTGCTAGCGTCTTCTATAATCGTCTAAACTCAGACATGGCTCTACAAAGTAATATCGCAGTTCTTTATGCTCTTGGAAAACTAGGTCAGGAAACGACCTTGAAAGAAGATGCAACTATTGACACAAACATTGACTCCCCTTATAATGATTATGTTCATAAGGGGTTGATACCAGGTCCTGTGGATAGTCCTAGTCTGTCTGCGATTGAAGCGGTTATCAATCCACCATCTACCAAGTACATGTACTTTGTGGCAGATGTAACCACTGGTAATGTCTATTTTGCTGAAAGCTATGAAGAGCATCAGCATAACGTTGAAACTTACATTAACAGTAAACTAAAAGATAAATAGTCTGATTGGCTCATTAAAATCAAGCAAACGAATAGTGGTTTTGAATGATACAGCCAAACGGCTCAAAAAATAGAAAAGAGAAAAAAATGGCAGAAAAAACATATGTAATGACACAAGCAGAGAAAGAACAACTTGAAGCGGAATTGGAGGAGTACAAACTCGTCCGTCGTCCAGAAGTTGTAGAACGTATTAAGATTGCACGTTCTTATGGTGACCTTTCAGAAAACTCTGAGTATGAAGCAGCCAAAGACGAGCAAGCCTTTGTTGAAGGACAAATTCAGATTCTTGAAACAAAAATTCGTTATGCAGAAATCGTTGATAGTGATGCTGTTGCTAATGACGAGGTTGCAATTGGTAAAACTGTTGTTGTTCAAGAAGTTGGTACAAACGACAAAGATACTTATCATATCGTTGGTGCAGCCGGTGCTGACATCTTCTCAGGTAAGATTTCAAATGAAAGCCCAATTGCTCAAGCTTTGATTGGTAAGAAAGTTGGCGACAAAGTCGCTATCGAATCACCAGCAGGTAGCTACTCTGTAGAAATCCTTAGTGTAGAAAAAACAGCCTAAGTGACTGTTGGCATGAAGGTGTCCAATATTTGAAACTAGTGGGAGTGAGATAAAACAGTTGTTCTGTCGCACTCCCTTTTTGGTTGCCGGCGCTATTAGGAGTTAGGCTATTCTGAATTAATCTATAAGCAAAGCACTCTTGGCAAATGCCAAGAGTGCTTTGTAGCTTATTTACGATTTTGCTTACCGGCGTTACGGTTTTTCTTTGGTTTACTTGCAATTGCTTGAGTATTTTTTGGTGTCACATCTTTACGCTTGATTGGTGTTGTACGAGGTGCTTTTGGAGGGTTCTTTTTGAACTCTTCAGCAACTTTTTCTTTCAAGCGAGGTTTGATGATGTAGTTGGTAATCAACTGTTGGATAATAGAGAAGATACCACCAACGAACCAGTAGAGGATTACGGCTGCAGGTGAGCTAATACCAAAGAAAATCATCATGATTGGCATACTGTACATCGTCGCTGCCATTTGTTTACGTTGCTCTTCAGGAACTTGTTGAATAGACAACCAAGATTGGAAGTAGTAAAGAGCTGCGATGATGATAATCAATGGGAAGTCACGGTGACCAAGGTTAAACCAGAGGAAGTTATCTTGGAGTACACCAGGAGTATAACGTGCTGCGTAGTAGAGTGCTGAGAAGAATGGGAACTGAATCAATAGAGGAAGACAGCCGACACCACCCATCAAGCTTAGACCGTTTTCACGCTGAGCTTGCATGAGTTCAGACTGGGCAGTCATTTTTTCTTCTTGAGTTTCAGCGTTACGCAAACGTTCGTTGATTGGTTCCAAGATAGGCGCAAGGTACTCACGTTTTGCTGATTGGTAGGCTGCGCTACGAGATTGGTGAAGACCAAGTGGCAAGATAATCAAACGAACAATGATGGTAACAAAGATAATACCAAGACCAAAGCCGAGACCAAGATTATCAGCGAAGTAGGTGATGACGTGGCTCATAGGGCGACCAAGGAGGTTCCAGACCCAACCAGTAGGATTACCAGACTTATCAAGGCTCACACATCCTGATAGGAAGAAAAGCATGCTGGCAGCAAGCCCCATCAGGGCTAGACGTTTTTGATTTTTATTCACAATATCATTCCTTTTGTTTTTTAGTTATACTTGTCTATTTTACCTTTTTTTAAGAAAGAGAACAAGCTAAAAACGGTGGCTTCCTCTTAATTAGCCATCCGAAAATCGCTGTAATTTGAGAAGTTTGCCATGGTCACATCGACATAGGTTACTTTAGACCATTTTGAAGGTCCTTTTCGAACTTCTTGAATAAATTTAGCTAACTTAGCAGGATTATCTGACTGAGCTAGGATTTCAACAGTTCCGTCGTCATTATTCCAAACCCGACCGTATATTTCTCCAATATCTAGTGCTAGAGCATAGGTTGAATAACGAAACCCAACACCTTGGACTCTTCCTGAGACTAACAATCGTACTTTTTGCATGGTCCATGACCTCCTTTTGAAAGCTCTTTCCTTTAGTATAATCCTTGCTATAAAGTCGGTCAAGTCCAAGATTTATCAAGGAATTTCTGCTATAATGAGTGTATGGAAATCATTCAATCAAAGCAAAATGCTAGCATTAAGTCTGCTAGAAAATTATTGCAGCGCAAGCACCGTAAAACTAGTTATCTTTTAGAAGGATGGCATCTTTTTGAGGAAGCAAAGGCAAGTGGTGCCGATATTCTTCAAGTTTTCGTGCTTGAGGAAATGGCTGATCGTGTGGCTAATATAGCTAAGGTTAAGTTGGTTAGTCCGGAGGTGCTCAAGGAGCTCTGTGAAACTCAGACCCCCCAAGGGATTGTGGCAGAAGTTGCTAAACAATCTAAATCCTTGCCAGAATCTCTCTCAGGGAAGTACCTTCTATTGGAGGATGTTCAGGATCCTGGCAATGTTGGAACAATGATTCGCACAGCAGATGCCGCAGGTTATGACGGAGTCTTTTTGTCAGATAAATCAGCTGATATTTATAATCAGAAGACCTTGCGTTCCATGCAGGGAAGTCATTTCCATCTTCCAATCTATCGTGGACCTATTCTTGACATGGTTGAGGCTTGCAAAAAGCAAGGGGTACCCGTTTTGCAACGACTCTCTCAGATGTTTCCGTGACTATAAAGCAGTTAAGATAGATGGTAATTTTGCCTTAGTGATGGGAAATGAAGGTCAAGGAATTAGTCAAGATATGGCTGAGTCTGCTGATCAACTCGTACATATTAGCATGCCAGGTCAGGCGGAGAGTCTGAATGTTGCTGTGGCAGCAGGAATTCTCATGTTTAGTCTCTAGGTCTCAAGGATGATTTTAGGAGAAAACAACTGACTTTTAAAGTAATTTTAAGCACTAGTGGTATAATGAAGAAGCATTAGAAACATTAATGAGGTATTATTATGAAACGACCAGAAGATGATAAAGAATTCATGGAAGTTGTGGGACATTTGATTTCACACCCACGTTTTCAAAAATTGGATGGGATTGTACAACACCATCATTCGACACGTTTAGAACACTCGGTTAATGTTAGTTACACCAGCTATAAGATTGCTAAAAAATTTGGCTGGGATGCCAAGAGTACTGCTCGAGGCGGTCTCTTACATGACTTTTTCTATTATGATTGGCGAGTGACTAAATTTAATAAGAGTCATGCTTGGGTACACCCACGTATTGCTGTTCGTAATGCTAGAAAGCTTGTTAATCTAAATAAAAAAGAAGAGGATATTATCCTCAAGCATATGTGGGGAGCAACGATTGCACCGCCGAAGTATAAGGAATCTTATATTGTTACTATGGTGGATAAGTATTGGGCGGTTAAAGAAGCGGCGACACCCTTACGAAACCGAATTAAAAATCGTAAGTTTTTCCGTCGTAAGACCCTACAAAGCCACCACCAATAATTCATTATTTTTAGGAGATAACTATGGAATCAAATGCAATTTATACGACTAGTGATGCGGGCTTAAGCCGCTTTTTCGGAAAAGATTTATGGCCTTGTTGGTATGGGAGTGGGACTTTCAGCAGTCATTTCTTATCTGATGCTCTTCCCTCTCTCGCATGTTTTTGTCAATATTCTCATGAATTATTCTTGGGTTTACATGGCAGCCCTCTTTTTAGAGTTTGGTTTGGTCTTTTTGGCTAGCGGTGCTGCACGAAGAAATACACCTGCGGCCCTACCTTTATTTTTGGTTTATTCTGCTCTGAATGGATTTACACTTAGTTTTATCATCGTTCAATACACGCAAGCCATTGTTTTCCAAGCTTTCCTTAGCACTGCCATCGTTTTCTTTATTATGGCCCTTATCGGAGTTAGCATTAAGCGAGATCTATCAGGCATGGCTAAGTTCCTTATGGCAGCCTTGATTGGGATTATTGTGGCTAGCTTGATTAATATTTTCTTTGCAAGTAGCATGATGAGTTTTGTGATTAGTATTGTATCAATTCTTATTTTCTCTGGTTTAATTGCCTATGATAACCAGATGATTAAAAAGGTTTACTACGGTACCAATGGTCAGGTCACAGATGGATGGGCAGTTTCTATGGCACTTAGTCTTTACTTGGATTTCATTAACTTATTCTTGAATATCTTGCGACTCTTTGCTAGACGTAATTAGTAAAAAGAATCAGCCACCTGGCTGATTTTTTCAATGTCTAATAGTTTTTTCGTAAGTGTCCCTTGCTGGCCTGTGTAAGCGTAGAAGAGTGGGTAGTATTCCCATTTTCCGACATAGCTATCTTTATCTGGGAAGGCCCACTTGTCGTCTTTTTTAGTAAGTTCGACTGAGTAATTATCAAAGATATTTGTTCCTTCTGTCTTTGGTGCTGATGGGCTTACTTCTTTGATTGAATTCGGTAGGTAAGTTTCCATGTAGTATTGTCTTGTTAGTTGATCGACATTTTCAGCGTTGGCACCATTGCTTTGTAGGTAGTTTTTAAGGTCATCTGTGAGATTTGGGTGATTAGCACCATAGGCATCGTCTGCAGCTTTCATACTGATAGTTGACATGCTGACATTGAATTCTGCCTTATCTTTAGCGACAATAATGTTATCAACAGTATAGCTACCGCGTTCACGGTTAGCAGTTTGGACCCAACCAAAAACTTTTGGAATTTCATCACCGGTTGGTTTGATATGATCAGTATCATCATAGCTGTATTGAAGGCTATCTGAGAAATATTGGTTAAGTTCGCCCTTGGCTTTGTCCAAGTCGTTAGAAACAAATTTACTGTAGTCTTTGCTTTCACCACCTAGAAGAACTGCATTGAAATAAGCATCAACAGCCTTTTTAACATTGGTAGTTGTTTTACCATCGAAATCTTTTAGGCTAGTAGAAACTGTTTGTCCCTCTGTTTTCTCATCTTTTGATTCAAAATAGAGTTTATAGCTTTCGTCGTTGTTAACTTCGAAAAAGAGTGAGACAGTCTTGTAGTCGTCAGCTTCAAGCTTTCCAAAGTCATCTGTAGCGTCCTCTACGTTCTTATTTTTATTGAAGAGAGTAGGTAGGTCGCCCTTGTCGAGCTTGCTTGCTGTGACTTTTTTACCATCTTTATCTTTGAGGTAGAATTGTTTAGCAGATGTTTTAAGCTCATTTTCCATATCTTCCGAAGTATTCTCGAGTTTGAATGAAACTTCGACTAGGGTTTGGTCATCCTTGAGCTTGAGGTCGCTTCCTGACATATAGACAATATCGTTAACAGAAAGCTTGGCATCAAGTTTTGGCTTGGCACATGCTGAGAGCGTTAAGATGGCTGCTAGAGCAAGAGCCCCAGAGTAAAGATATTTTTTCATAAATAATCCCCCATTATTTTATTAGGTTGTAGGTCTATTGTATCATGAAATATGCCTTGAGATTATTAGAAAATTGGGTTTCAAGCCTTTTCTTATGCTATAATAGGATTACTATTGTAAAAAAATGGAGAATCAAATGACAAAACACCTTTTATTACGGCTGATAAACTTGAACAAATCACTGCAGAATTTCCAACACCTTTCCATCTTTACGATGAAAAAGGTATTCGTGAAACAGCGCGTGCAGTTAATGCAGCCTTTTCGTGGAATCCAGGTTTTAAAGAATTCTTTGCTGTAAAAGCTACACCTAATCCAGCAATCCTCAAAATCTTGAAGGAAGAAGGGTGTGGTGTCGATTGTGCGACCGATACAGAGCTTGTCATGAGTAAGAAAATTGGTTTTGATAGTAGCGCCATTAGCTTTACGTCTAATGATACACGTGCAGAAGAGTTTGTTTACGCTCGTGATATTAATGCGACAATTAACCTTGATGCTTACGAAGATATCTTTTTCTTGGAAGAGGCTGCAGGGCTTCCTGAAACCCTTTCTTTGCGCTTTAACCAGGGGGCGTCTTCTCTCTTGGTACTGATATCATGGATCATCCTGAAGAATCAAAATTTGGGATGACTAAGGAACAGCTCTTCAAAGGTTATGCCTACCTTAAAGAAAAGGAGTGAAATCATTCGGTTTGCATGCTTTCTTAGCGTCAAATACAGTAACGAATGAGTATTACCCAACCTTGGCTGCTCAACTGTTTGAATTGGCGGTAGAAATCAAGAATGAACTTGGTGTTAGTCTTGACTTTATCAACTTATCAGGTGGTGTTGGAGTGGACTACACACCAGCCAATAAACAAAATGATATTGCCGTTATCGGTGAAGGCGTTCATGCTAAATTTGATGAAATCCTTGTTCCGAATGGTCTTGGACACATCAGTATTTACACTGAGCTTGGGCGTTTCATGACAGCACCTCATGGCCTTGTCGTTACTAAGGTTCTTCATATTAAGGACACTTATCGTCGCTATGTTGGTGTAGATGCTTCTGCGGTTAACTTGCTCCGTCCAGCTATGTACGATGCCTACCACCACATCACGAATATGACTAATCCAGATGGTGACATTCAAGTAGTTGATGTGACAGGTTCGCTTTGTGAAAATAATGATAAGTTTGCTAAGAACCGTGAATTGCCAGAAGCTCGTATTGGAGATACATTGGTTATCCACGACACAGGTGCTCATGGTTTCTCAATGGGTTACAACTATAATGGACGCCTTCGTTCTGCAGAAATTCTCTACCAAGAAGATGGCACAGCTCGTATGATTCGCCGTGCAGAGACGATGAATGATTACTTTGCCACTCTTGATGGTTTTGATTTTGACATTTAACAAAAAATAAGCTAGGCCTTAAAGGCTCTAGCTTATTTTACTTTAATGATGACAGCTTCAAGAATGATATCGGCTAATTCCTCAGGGGATTCGATACAGCCTTCTTTGAGCCAGATTGTCAAAATGGTAACAATGGTGCTAACATAAACTTCCAATGAATATTTGGCAGGGATATGATAGCTTTGTTCCATGAGCTCTGTAACATTTTCAATATCAGAGTTAAGGATAGTCTCGATAATGAATTCACGAATCATCTCATTGATGTTTGGAATGTGTGTCATCAAGGTGAGACAGAGTTTTTGATTTTCCTTAAGATATCGTAGCATTTCAGTGACAACACCTTCTTGGTAGGTCATGTCTTCCTGAAGAATACTTGAGATTTTTATCTAAAATCTTTGAGAAGGTTGTTTCAACCAAATCTTCCTTATTTGAATAGTAGTAGTAGAAGGTCGGTCTGCTGAGATTTGCCTTCTTGATGATATCTGTGATGCTGATTTGTTCGAGTGAACTCTCCTCTAAGAGTTCAATAAATGCGTTGACAATTTTTCGTTCGGAAATAGTTGCTTCCTTGAGCATAAATAAACCCCTTTATATAAACATAATAATAATTCCACAACCTATATAATAACCTATTTTTTGTTCTAGAAATCTTACAAGTCCTTTTACAGTTGTAAGTGAAAAATACTGAAAGTCTCATTTTTATCGGTATTTTTAAACGAAAAAACTATTTTTTCTTACAGCCTCCTCAGCCATCGCATAAGACATAATTTTTAGGGTATTTTCTGCAAATTCTTGAGTTTTTGACTCCTTTGTCAGAACTTAACTTCCGGTATTGCTGCAAACAGTATTCCGCAATTTTTACATTTCTAACTTTCACGTTTTTCCGTGTTCAGCGCCCAGAAATTGATTTTTTCCCAATAACTCATGACGAAAATCCTCTGTCTTTTTTGACATCAGCAAAAGTCCGACGCACCTTCGCAATATCCAACCGCAGCTCAGGTGAAATTCTGGGGCTATCCCATTCCTTAATAAAGTGAGCATATACTCCGTTGAGTGTATCATTCAAGTTATCATCGCACACAGCATATAACTCGAACGGTTCTTTCAGCAAACTTTTTCCTCCGAAATTGGGTTTCCAATCAAACAACGGAGGCGGCATATAGCCTGTAATCAACCAAAATACTTCCCACACAAAGCTATATTGCTCGACTGCATAGCGCTCACTCAGACTTTGCATAATTTCTGAGGCGTTTTCACCCACGCCCGTATCCAGTATTTTGCGCTTGCTTTCAGCTATTTGAATCAGCCTTATTCCAGCCGTAAGGCTTTTTTTCATCACTGCTGACATATTTCTGCGCCTCAAATACAACAAACAGCGCAATCAACGCCTCTCCAAGTGTAGTATCATGCAGCGGCTGATTATATTTCTTCAGCTCCTTTTTTTCTTCTCGGCTCTACAAAACATTTTTCACACAAATGTGCCAGACTGACAAAATCCGCATCTGACAACTCGATTTCATAAGTATACTGCAGACTCCCTATCAAGCTATATGGATCGAACAAGTAATTTATTTCGATTGGCTGTGCGCCCTGCCCATGAAAAACCTTGATGATTGCCGCAAATAACGCGCAATCCTCTGCTGCCTTATCCGTACCAAACAGCTTCTTATTGGGCTTCAGCATCGCCTTGACCGAAGCCGTATCTGTTACGTCATCACAGGACACCTTTCCGGACAGAACCATGAAAACAATAAACGGCTCTATCTGTTTCAGCAAGCGATTTTTACGTATCGCATTAAGCAAACAAGCTAATTTCCTAACTTCATCCCCTTTTTTCACAAAATTCTGTACGCAATCTTTTGAGTGCATTTTTAGCTGATGAAGGATAGCATCCAACTCTATTTCGTCCTTATCAGATACCTCCATTTCCGCCATCCAATCACTCTTGTTATAATTTCGATCTTGATTTGCGTGCTCATCCAAATGGGCACGCAAAGCCTTTAGTTCCCAATGCGCATAATTGCGCCGCCGCATAGCCAATGCAAATTTGCGGTACTGGTAGACGGACTCCTGCCACGGCGACCGAAACCATTCTTTTTCCGGTGTTTCCACATTAGCGCTGCCTCTGAAGTATCCTATATCATCAAATAGAAACCCGTGATCGCAGATGGCGTAGATCAGCAGCTGGAACACATTCTGGAACTCCTCCATGGGCTCCCGACTGCCGTTCGGCCATATTTTCTGTTTGTTATCTCGATGCAGGTTCTCCAAATAGCTGCAGCAATTATTAATCACACCGATACGATGCTCACTGAAAACGTTATATTGATACGCATAATGAAGCACCCGCTCGTAAAACTGTTTTGCCGCGATAGCACAGCCTTTATCATCGGCGTTAAAATCCGGGGCTGGCTCGAACATCCGCTCTTCCTCCTCAACTTTTCTGATTTTTCCTCATTTTTCTCCGTTATATTTTTTCTCCTTGCTCTGTCATAATAAAAGCATTGAAAGGAGAAAACATCATGAAAATCCACCTCACAAGAACTTTTTTTGCACCTTCCCTCACGAAATCCCTTGCCGCTGGCCAAACCGACGCAGTCGTTGCCCTCGGTCCCGGCGAACTGAATGATCGCTCTGCTCGCCGATTTCACAAGATCCTCAACGCCGATGAGTATCTGACCTGGGATGGCGAGAACACGATCATCTCGAACGGCTGTACCGTTCCGGGCTTCGCATTTTGGGCGGGCGTACAGGCCACCCAGATGGCCGGGTTTACGCACCGTCACCGCATTCTGGCGCTTGTTCGCCCTGACGGTTGCTGCGCGTACGCGATCCCTGTATGCAAACTCGAAGGCACGTTCAAGCTGCCCAACATTGAGTTGACCTCCAGTGAGCTCGATTCGTACATCAGTATCGCCAATTCGATTACACCGACACCGGCCGAATACACCGTTCAGTGCCCTCACCCGGCGAAGACTGCAGTAAAGTCAAACCGCACAGAATGGCGCAGCAATGAGTTGAACCCCGAGGCACTCGGTCAACTGCTTCAGCAGCACGCTAACTGGCTGTTTCCTGTAATCACCGCCGCACTAGACGTGCAGCTCCGCAGCTTCGCTCCGTGTGCAGAGGTGCCGATCTTCCTGTACAATTTTATGGCAAAAAAGCCGAATTTGCAAGTGGATCAAGCAATTACTCGCGCATTCACAGCACTGAACCTTACGACCGAAGGCGCAGCCTGCAATTCCGCTCCACCCCAAATCACCGTGCTTGACAGCGGTGATCTCGCGGACTGGTCTGGCTGCCGCGACCGTTTGGTACTTCTACGAACCTCGACCGGAGCGCCGCTCAAGCCTTTATTCGATGCACTTGATGAATGCGAACGGCAGACGCGCTTCGGCGGTGTACTGCCGCGGCGACTGTCGACGGTGCCGATTGTCCGTAGCCGAACCATATTTGACCGCAGTGACACGGTCGATATCGAGCTTCCGTCGACTATCGATTCACTGACCAACTACGACCTCGACCTTCTGCGTATCGCCGCAGCGCGTACTCTCACCAAGGCAAACGCCGCCGAGGCGTACCGCCGCTGGTACGGTCCTATGACCAGCCTCGCACGCTATCAGCTCGATCCTTTCGAAGTGTGGCGAGATGATGTGATGCGGATTTTCCTGGAAGCCAATCTCCCCTCGCACGGCATGGCTCACACTGCCGCCTATGACGGTCTCGAAACCGCACAGGAAGTCCAGTTGCGCACCGAAGCGGAACGCGAGGAAACCCTGCGGAAGGCACTCGAGCTGCTCGGTGATCAGAGCCGTTTTGAGGTTGAGATCATCAAGAAACCAGACACCGCCGACGAGGCCACTCGGCTGCTTGATGACGAGCAGGCAGCTGTTGCGTTCAGGCATACACCAACACAAGGAAATGATCGTGGTCAGCCGTTTATTATCTTCTCGAACGCTTCTCTGTTTCGCCTGCTGCGGCGTGCAGGGCTAGATGAGGAACTGTATGACGCGTGCAAAAAACGGGCGACCGAAATGGGGTTATTGGTCAGGCAGTCCTGGCCGGTTAAGGTCGGCGGGGTCAACCTCAACGGTTTCTGGATGTTGGACAAAAAGTGACAGAGTTTGTTGGTTTTGTGGTTTTTCGATATTTCAATGAGGAAAAATATATGGTATTAAAGAATGCATACAATCTCTATGATGGTCTTCAAAAGCTGGGGATCACAAACCTGCGCCAGCAGCAGGAAGCGCCGATGCAGGCCATCTTCGATGGCAAGGACGCCATAGTTTTAATGCCGACGGCAGGTGGTAAATCTCTGTTGTACCAGTTGCCCGCTGTAATGGATGATACGGGCAAACTAACCCTCGTCATCTCGCCGCTCAAGGCGCTCCAGCTCGACCAGGTGGATGCGCTCCGCAGCAAAGGCATCCGCGCCGCTGTCCTCAACAGCGACCTATCTGCGGCTGAGCACAGCAGCGTGTTGGAGGATATGACGAGGCGCGGCGGTCTGCTCTACCTTGCGCCTGAGCAGCTCCAGAACATGGCTGTTGCTGATGCTTTGCGTACCGCCAATCTCACTCGTATTGCCGTCGATGAAGCGCACACTCTGCCGCAGGCCAAGGACGACTTCCGCAAGGCCTACGGCAAGGTCGGCAGCTTCATTCATTCGCTCCCGCACAGGCCGCAGGTCATTGCACTGACAGCTACCGCTACTCGCAACGATGTTTCCCGTATTCGCAAGTCGCTCGGCATTCCAAACGCCGAACGGTTCCGCACACCTCTGCGCCGCGACAACCTCCATTTATGCATCAAGAACATCGACAACAGCAAGATTCGCAAGGGTAAGCGCAAGCCATCGACCGAAAATGTGCTCTTCCAATCCGTCGAGCGGGAGCTGAGCAAGTGGGATGAAGATGGCGCCGTCATCATCTACTGCCCGACCGTGAAGCTCGTCAAGCGGCTGTGCAAGTGGCTCAAGGCACGCGACTACCCGGTCGGCAAGTACCACGGCAAGATGAAGCACGCAAAGCGCAAGGCGGCGCAGCAGGCGTTCATGCGCGGCAAAAAGCCGATCATGGTCGCGACCAATGCGTTCGGTCTCGGCATCGACAAGCCGGATGTACGTCTGGTGATCCATGCCGGTCTGCCGCTCTCCATGGACGGCTACGTGCAGGAGATTGGCCGCGCCGGACGTGATGGAAAGAAATCCCGCTGTGTGCTATTCTTCACCAAGGCTGATTTTGAACGCAATAAGCGTATATTATCTCATTCTGGAGGCAATAAGGCAATACGGCGTAAGCTGAAACGCCTGAACGCACTGCACGGTCTGGTCGACTCCAAGAAATGCCTGTGGCGTGTCATCGAGAAGTACTTCGGTGAAAAACCGCAGAAAAAATGCGAAAAATGCTGTCGCTGCCGTCAAAAATCCGTGTAATCATGACGCCCGTATATATATTATACAATTGGAAATACTATACAGCGCCTTATCCATACATCCAGCCAAGTTAAAGGAGAATACTC
>ENA-OQDT01001392-OQDT01001392.1-human-gut-metagenome-genome-assembly--contig:-NODE-1392-length-14136-cov-2.575202_pt1 | contig 14136 bp, 13 predicted proteins | sample MGYA00242786_ERZ504617 | MGnify/ENA primary metagenome ERZ504617 (study PRJEB26092, sample SAMD00036337) | human gut metagenome | host: Homo sapiens | study: EMG produced TPA metagenomics assembly of...
GACTTCGGCATATGGAACGACTCGCACCCCTCGTGCATGTGCCAGAAACAGCCGTTCACAAACACGATTGTGCGGTACTTGGGCAGCACGATGTCGGGGTGCCCGGGGTACCGCTTGTCGTTTTTGCGGAATCTGAACCCGCGCGCGAACAGATAGGAGCGCACCGTCTTCTCGATCGACGTGTCTTTGCCGCGGATGCGCGACATGGTGTAGCTGCGCGTGCCGCGCGCGTACGGGGACTCTGGGTGCGAGGGGGATTGTGCCACGCCACCAGTATCGCCCGGGCAGTGGATCGTCCGCGCATACCATTGCGCGCCCTTCCGCGCTTTGTTCACTTGTGGCTATTTCCGGGTGCGCCGCACACGTCGACGCACCATGATGGATACCAGTTCACAGCTCCGGGCCATGCATGACCACCATGCCGCCGGCCGGGGCATAAGGAGGAGACATGGCAGACAAGCCGACTATTGCGTTTGTTGAGACTTCGCTCACCGACGGTTCGTTCGAGGCGGACCTCGCGAAGGAGATCATGGGCATTGTGGGCGACCGCGCCGAAGCGATCACCATTGATTACGAGGATCTGCCGCTCGCCGGCGAAGACCCGGAGTATCCGCTTCCGGAAGCCGCGCTCGCCGTACGCGACAAGCTGGGCAATGCGGACGCCGTGTGGGTCGTCGTCTCCGAGTACAAGAAGGAGATTCCGGATTCGCTGCGCAACCTGTTCGACTGGCTGTCGCTGCCGTCCACGAAGGATGAAGAAGGCAAGAACGTCCTCGACCAGAAGCCGGTCGCGATTTCCGGTGTCGGCGGTTTCGAGGAGCTGCATCCGCGCATCATGGTCGGCGATCTGTTGGAGGACGCCGGCATGCGCCTCTTCCCGGTCGAGGTCGGTCTGTCCGTGCCGGACGAGGCCGTCGAGACCGGCGACTGGGCGATGACTGGTGCCGATCAAGAGGCGCTGCGCACGCAGGCCGATGACTTCCTGACCTTCGTTTCCGAAAACGAGTCAAGTGAATCCACTGATGTGACGGGTCGGCAGTAGTCACTGGCCCATCATGTGCGCGATCCGCGACCTGCGTGCTGTAGGGCGCGGATCGCTTGCATATGTGGAGGCGGTGACGCGCGATTGTTGCACGGGTTCACTGTCGGCATAGTCTAGTTGTATCTGCAACTGTTGTATACGGAACAATCTATAGTGTTCTGTTGCAGTAGCGACGTTGTGGCATCGCAATATTCCCGCGTCGAAATATCACGGCAAGAGGAGAGCGCGCATGGACCGGGTGCAAGGTGTGAATTCGCCGGGCATGCTGCGCCCGAGCCTCGAAATCAAGGCGCTCCACAATCTCATCGGCCGGTATTGGAACGGCATTGTGCCCCCGGACTCCATGATGTCGGGCGCCAACATGCCCATCGTGCAGTATCTGCACGAACACCGCGATTCGGATGTGTTCCAATACGACATCGAACGGGCGTTCTCCATCACTCGCTCCACCGCGTCGCGAGTGCTCGGACTCATGGAAAAGAAGGGGCTGATCACGCGTTCCGCCGTCGATTGGGATGCGCGCGTGCGCAAGATCGAGCTCACGCCCACCGCGTCCGACCTTGTTGTGGAGATCATGCGCGCCGCGCACCAGTTGGAGACGACGCTGTTCACTGGATTCACCCCGGACGAGCAGGAACGGTTCATGGACGACCTTGCCCGCATGCGTGCCAATTTGGTGGAGACCGGGCTTGTCGGCTCCGAGCGCACGGCGGTTGAGCCGGCCACACGTACCAGGCAAGACGCCACACACCAGCAGCAGAAAGGAGATGAGGCAGCATGAGCACTACCACGGCAACTGACACCACGCCATCCAAGGCGCATGTCATCAGGACATTGGCGAAGTCCCTTCGGGAATACCGCACGGCGAGCCTGCTTTCGCCGCTATTCGTCATTGTTGAGGCGGTCATAGAGATCGCCATCCCCACCGTCATCGCGATTCTTATCGATAAGGGCATCAGCGGCAAATCCATGCCGGACATCTGGAAGTACGGCGGCATCCTGATCGCCTGCGCGGTCGTGTCGTTGTGCGCGGGCTTCCTGTCCGGTCGGTTCGCGGCCATCGGTTCCTCCGGTTTTGCCAAGAACCTGCGCCATGACGAGTTCGAGAAGGTGCAGCAGTTCAGCTTCGCGAACATCGACCGTTTTCGACGGGCTCGATCATCACCAGGCTCACGACCGACGTGACGAACGTGCAGAACGCGTACCAGATGCTCATCCGCGTCGGCATGCGCGCGCCGATCATGCTCATCGTCGCATGGATCTTCGCGTTCCGCATCAGCCCGCAGATCTCCATGGTGTTCCTCGCGTGCATCCCTGTGCTCGCGGTCGGCCTGTTCGGCCTGATCATCGTCGTGCACCCGATCTTCGAACGCGTCTTCCACACGTACGATGAGCTCAACAACGTCGTCGACGAGAACCTGCAGGGCGTGCGCGTCGTCAAGTCCTTCAATCGTGAGGATTTCGAAGGCAAGAAGTTCGGCCGCATCTCGCTCAAGATCTACGAGCAGTTCTGCAAGGCGGAGAAGCTGTTGTCGATCAACTCGCCGCTGTTCAACCTGTGCATGTACGCGTCGCTCATCGCGATCGCATGGGTCGGCGCGCGCCAGATCGTCGCGTCCGGCAACAACGCCGCGCTCGGCTTGACGACGGGCGACCTGACCGCGCTCGTGACGTACGCGATGCAGATCATGATGGCGATGATGATGCTCTCGATGATTTTCGTCATGGTCATCATCTCGCGCGCATCCGCGGAACGTATCTGTGGCGTGCTCACCGAGGAGAGCACGATCCGCGAGGCGGACGAGCCCATCACGACCGTGGCCGACGGCTCGATCGACTTCGACCATGTGTCGTTCCGCTATTCCGAACACTCTGAACGCCCGGTGCTCGATGACATCGACCTGCACATCCGTTCGGGGCAGACGATCGGCATCGTCGGCGGCACCGGTTCCGCGAAGACGTCGCTTGTGCAGCTCATCCCGCGCCTGTACGATGTCTCCTCCGGCGCGCTCAAAGTGGGCGGCGTCGACGTGCGTGACTACGAACTCGAAGCGTTGCGCGATGAGGTCGCGATGGTGTTGCAGAAGAACGTGCTGTTCGCGGGCACGATCGCGGAAAATCTGCGCTGGGGCAATCCGTACGCGACCGACGAGGAGATTCGCCATGCATGCGAACTCGCGCAGGCCGACGGATTCATCCAGGAATTCCCCGACAAGTACAACACGTACATCGAGCAGGGCGGCACGAATGTCTCCGGCGGCCAGCGGCAGCGCCTGTGCATCGCGCGCGCACTGCTCAAGAAGCCGAAGATCCTGATCCTCGACGATTCGACGTCAGCGGTGGACACCAAGACGGACAAGCTCATCCGCGAAGCGTTCCACCACGAGATCCCGAACACCACGAAGATCATCATCGCGCAGCGCGTCGCGTCCGTCGAGGAATCCGACAAGATCGTCGTCATGCACGAAGGCCGCATCCTCGACCAGGGCACGAACGCGGAATTGCTCGAGCGTTGCGAGGAATACCGCAGCATCTACGAATCGCAGACGCAGCAGCACAGCCAACAGGACCTCGACAAGGAATCGCAGGACCTGCACGAGGAAGAGGCCGAGGCGAGCGGTTTCGCGACCGACTACAACGAAGACATGCGCACAAGCGACGTCATCGCGCGGCAGAAGGAGCGCGAACGCGAGCAGCAAGCGCATATGGCGCAAGACATCGAAGCAATCAAGGGAGGTGAACAACGATGAGCGCAGCGGCGGCAACGGTGGCACAGACTTCTGCCACCGACAAAGAGACCCTCAATGACGACGCGCGCATGCCCGAGGCGAACGGCGCGCAAGGCATGCCGCGTGAGAAGGCGAAGAAGGGCACCCTCAAGCGACTGCTCAAATACGTGTTCACATACAAGGTGCGCATGGTGGTCATCATCATCGCGATCATCGTGTCCGCAGTCGCGCAGGCGGGGTCGGCATTGTTCCTGCAGGCGTTGATCGACCGGTATATCATGCCGCTTGTAGGGGAGAGCGTCCCGGACTGGGCGCCGCTCATCCAAGCGCTCATCTTCATGGGCATCCTCTACGCGCTCGGCACATTCAGCGCGTGGCTGTACTCGTATCTGCTCGTCGGCGTCGAACAGGGCGTCATGAAGGAGATTCGAGACGAGATGTTCGAACATATGCAGACACTGCCGATCTCGTACTTCGACACGCATGAGCATGGCGACGTGATGAGCCGGTACACGAACGACACCGACACGCTACGCCAGGCGATCAGCCAGTCGCTGCCGCAGATGTTCGCATCCGGTGTGTCCGCGCTTGCGGCGCTCATCGCGATGCTCTACCTGTCGATTCCCTACACGGTCTTCGTCCTTGTGTTCACCGGTCTGCTCCTGCTGCTCATCCGCGTGATTGTGAGCCGTTCGGGCCGCTACTTCGTGGTGCAGCAGCAGGAGCTCGGCGACGTGAACGCCTTCGTCGAGGAGTCGGTCAACGGGCAGAAGGTCATCAAGGTCTTCAACCACGAGGACGCCACACAGGCGTCGTTCGACGACCGCAACGAGCGCCTGTACCACGCCAGCGCGAGCGCGAACACCTACGGCAACGTGCTGATGCCGGTCGTCGGCAACATGGGCTATCTGCTCTATGTGCTCTCCGCGATCTTCGGCGGCCTCGCCGCGCTTGGCAATTGGGGCAACCTGAGCTTCTCCGGAGCCGCGTTCACGATTGGCACGATCATCTCGCTGCTCACGCTGTCGCGGTCCTTCGTGAACCCGATCGGCCAGGTCTCGCAGCAGATGACGATGGTCATGATGGCGCTCGCCGGCGCCTCGCGCATCTTCGCGCTGATGGACGAGCCGTCCGAGCAAGACAATGGCACGGTCACGCTCGTCAACGTCGAGCTCGCGTCGGACGGCCGTACGATGACGGAGACGCCGAAGAAGACCGGTCACTGGGCGTGGAAGCGCGAGGCGAGCGACGACGGCACGCGTTCGCGCGAAGCCGCGAAGAGGCTCAGCAAGCGCGCGGCCGAAGTGGCCGAGGAGGCGCATGAAGAGGCGGTCACGTCGGCCGACGGCAGGCTTACGCTGCTGCGCGGCGACGTGCGCTTCACCGACGTGACCTCGGATACAACCCGGACAAGCCAGTGCTGCATGACATCACGTGGTTCGCGAAGCCTGGCCAGAAGATCGCGCTTGTGGGCGCGACCGGCGCCGGCAAGACGACGATCACGAACCTCATCAACCGCTTCTACGACATCCAGGAAGGCATGATCCTCTACGACGGCATCAACGTCAAGGGCATCAGGAAGCCGGACCTGAGGCGTTCGCTCGGCATCGTGCTGCAGGACGTCAACCTGTTCACCGGCACGGTGATGGACAACATCCGCTATGGCAAGCTCGACGCGACCGATGACGAATGCATCGCCGCGGCGAAGCTCGTCAATGCGGACTCGTTCATCCGCATGCTGCCCGACGGCTACCAGACGGTGCTCTCCGGCGATGGCTCCGGCCTGTCGCAAGGCCAGCGCCAGCTCATCTCGATTGCGCGCGCTGCAGTCGCCGATCCGCCAGCGCTCATCCTCGACGAGGCGACATCGTCGATCGACACGCGCACCGAGGAAGTGGTCCAGGCCGGCATGGACAACCTGATGAAGGGACGCACGGTGTTCGTCATCGCCCACCGCCTGTCCACGGTCAGGAACTCGGATGTCATCATGGTGCTCGACCACGGCCGCATCATCGAACGCGGCTCGCACGACGAGCTCATGGAGGAAAAGGGCGAATACTACCAGCTGTACACTGGCTCGCTCGAACTCGAGTAGCGGGCCCCGGTAAAGCGAAAGCGCGGCCGTGTGCAATGCACGGCCGCGCTTTGGTATGTGCGGGACGCCGCGCGCGGCGATTTCCCTATCTGCGCAACCGGCCCCAACGTGCTGTAATGGATAGCAGGCAACCCGTTTACCAGTAAAGGAAGGTCACCATGGTTGATATGAGCGACAAGATGAAGGAGAACTTCGAAGAGATCAAGGCCCGCATCGACGAGCACAAGGATGATTTCGAAGACATCAAGAAGAGCGTCGGCGATCTGACCGACAAGCTCAAGGACGTCAAGGAAGGCTGGGAGACCTCCCGTGCGGAAAAGGGCGACAAGAAGGAAGTCGCCGAGCACGAAGAGACCCACCAGACCCACTGATCCGCCGAACCGCCCGCGCATGCGCCCCAGCAGGGGAGTGCATGCCGGGCGAATCGACACCGGCGTACGTACGAAGCCCCTTGCCACACATAGGCAAGGGGCTTCCTTATACGCTGGGCCTGCACGCATGTTCCCCACTGGGCAAAGTCCGCCGGGCGCCCCTTTTGTACGAGGCTATAGTGGGGGGATAGGAAGCGGGGCGACACGCACCCGCGCCGCTCTCGAGATTGGAGCCATCATGGCAGAGCAACAGAACATTCCAGACACCAACACACACGAAGGCCTTGGCGCGGTGAGCGCCGATCAGGTCAAGCAGATGGAGCAGATTGTCAGCGACACTGACCATCCGTACACCGACCCGATCACCGGCAAGCCGAATGAGGACATTCCGGAAAACGAGGTGGGTGTGAGCGATGCCTCCAAGGAAGCCAAGCAGGATGCGGCGCAACGCGAGGAGCTCGCAATCGACCGCCCCGAGGAGACCGACAACGAAAACCAGTGGGAAGACCCGTATCTCGAAGACAAGTGAGTCGCTGACCCACCTGAGAGGAGCCCTATGCGCGTAGTGTCACGCAAACTGCCGTTGCCCACCGTGGAGAACTGCCGCGATCTGGGCGGCATCCACACGGAGCAAGGGCGCATGGTGCGCCCGGGACTGCTGGTGCGCTCGGCGAACCTGCACGATGCGCGCCATGACGACCTGGAGACGCTGGCGCATAGGGGCATCTCGAACGTCATCGATTTGCGCACCGATCCCGAACGCGACCTGAAGCCAGACCGCTTGCTCGAGGATTGGTCGTTCTACGCACTGCCCACGTTCCGCGAGACGAAGGCGCTGCGTTTGCAGCTGCGCGACATCGTCACCCGCCCGGGCACGTTCATCGAGGACCTCTACCCGCGCCTCGTGCTCGACGACGCCGCGGTCGCGTGCTGGAAGCGGATGTTCCGCCTGCTCATCGACGAGCCGGGCGGCTACCTGTTCCACTGCACACAGGGCAAGGATCGCACCGGCATCGCGGCGGCACTCATTCTGGCCGCGCTGGAAGTGCCTGAAGACGTGATCCGCGACGATTACCTGCAGACCAACCTCTACATGTCCACGGAAATGCCGGCGTTCGTCGACACCTTCGAAGCACTGCTCGGCCCCAAGGCCCATGCGGACATCGACGAGTTCCTCGTCGCCTCGCCGCTCTATTTCCAGACGTATATCGACGCCACTGCATCGTTCGGCGGCCCCGTCGGCTACCTGCGTACGGCGATTGGGCTCAGTGAGGCCGACCTGCGTGCACTGCGCGATTTCTACCTCACCGATGACGCAAGTAACTGAAGCGCTTATGGTGTTGTGCTGATTGGGAAAACGTGAGACGCTGCGCGTGGGGCAGTGGAAAAGACGCTATAGTGAGCATATCGTCATCGACGACGAGAGTCGATTGTTAAGGAGAAACCGAACCCAAGAAAGCGGAAGGACTCAAGGGACTCGACGCCGCACAAGTCGAAGAACTTCAAGAGGTGGTCAGCGAAACGGACAAGCCGCAGGCCGATCCGGCAACCGGCGAGCCGGAAGTGGACGCCGAGGGTTGTGCAACCGCCCACAAGCACAAGGTCGCCGAACAGAACGAGAAAGACCTGCTGTTCGAGTCCGCGGACACCTGGCAGCACATGGAAGTCCCCGAGTGACCGATGGCACATAGTGCCGCGAACACCAGACCAACCATCATTCGTGTTCCCCTGCAATGGCCCGCCCATCGAGCCGCCCCATTCCCCAGGGCACACCACGCCGCATGCGTGAGGGTGTGTGAGTCGAACGGAAGGCGTGCCGGGGTGGGTCATTCGTGTTTCGGGGTCGCATTCGTTCCCGCGTTGCTGGTATAGTGGCGCAAGAAACCAGGCAGTGATCCGTCATCAGCGGGGAGCCTTCGGAAGAACAGCCGGGCGGGGCGCCGCCCGACCCAGTAGAACCGACGGGGTCGGCCCGTACAGCCGAACACAAGCGGTCACGCGTGCATGCACGCCCGCGTGGCAAGCGAGGTGGTACCGCGGTGGCGCGGGGGTTGGCAAGCAATCCGCCCGGAGCCATCGTCCTCGCAGGAAAAGACAGATCCTGCAAGATGAGGAGCAATGGTGAGCGAAACACCACAGCACGTGTATCCCAAGGCATCGGTCGGCGAACAAAGCGCGAACGTCGCGCCGAATCCCGACTTCCCGCAGCTCGAACAAGATGTGCTGCGTTATTGGGACACCAACGGCACCTTCCAGAAATCCATCGACGAAAACCCCAGTGGTGAGCACAGCTCGAATGAGTTCGTGTTCTTCGACGGCCCGCCCTTTGCGAACGGACTGCCGCACTACGGCCATCTGCTCACCGGCTACGCCAAAGACGTGGTGCCGCGCTACCAGACCATGAAGGGCCGGCGCGTCAACCGCGTGTTCGGCTGGGACACGCACGGCCTGCCCGCCGAACTTGAAGCGCAGAAGGAGCTCGGCATCGACTCGGTCGACCAGATCGAGCAGATGGGCATCGACAAATTCAACGACGCCTGCCGCGCCTCCGTGCTCAAATACGTGAACGAATGGCGTGACTATGTGCACCGCCAGGCGCGCTGGGTCGATTTTGAACACGGCTACAAGACACTCGACATCCCGTACATGGAGTCGGTCATGTGGGCGTTCAAGACGCTGTACGAGAAAGGCCTGGCATACAAGGGCTACCGCGTGCTGCCGTACTGCCCGAAGGACCAGACGCCGCTGTCCGCGCACGAGCTGCGCATGGACGCCGACGTGTACCAGGACCGTCAGGACACGACCGTTTCGGTCGCGGTGAAGCTGCGTGACGAAGACGACGCCTACGCGGTGTTCTGGACCACCACTCCGTGGACCGTGCCCACGAACTTCGCGATTGTGGTGGGCGCCGACATCGATTACGTGGAGGTGCGCCCCAAGGAAGGCAAGTTCGCCGGCAAGAAGTTCTACTTCGCCAAGGCCTTGCTCGGTTCCTACAACAAGGAGCTCGGCGAGGACTATGAGGTGGTGCGCGAGCTCAAGGGCTCCGACATGGTGGGCTGGCGCTACTACCCGGTCTTCCCGTATTTCGCGGGCGAGCAGGCCACGGCCGAAGGCGGCACCCCCGGTCCGAACGCCTACCAGATCCTGACCGCCGATTACGTCGACACCACGGAAGGCACCGGCTTGGTGCATCAGGCACCATACGGCGAAGACGATATGAACACGCTCAACGCCCACGGCATCGCGAGCGTCGATGTGCTCGACTCTGGCTGCCGCTTCACGTCGCTGTGCCCGGACTACGAAGGCATGTTCGTGTTCGATGCGAATCTGCCGATCCTGCGCAATCTGCGCGCCGGTGACGGTCCGCTCGCCGAGCGTCCGGAGTCCGAGCGCGCGTTGCTGTTCCAGGAGAAGAGCTACGTGCACTCCTACCCGCACTGCTGGCGTTGCGGCACACCGCTCATCTACAAGCCGGTCTCCAGCTGGTTCGTGAGCGTGACCAAGATCAAGCCGCGCCTGCTCGAACTCAATCAGCAGATCAACTGGATTCCGGAGAACGTGAAGGACGGCCAGTTCGGCAAGTGGCTCGCCAATGCGCGCGACTGGTCGATCTCGCGCAACCGGTTCTGGGGTTCGCCAATCCCGGTGTGGGTGAGTGACGACCCGAAGTACCCGCGTGTGGACGTGTACGGTTCGCTCGACGAGCTCAAGCGTGACTTCGGCGACTACCCGCGTGACAAGGACGGCAACATCAACATGCACCGCCCGTGGATCGACAATCTCACGCGCCCGAACCCGGACGACCCGACCGGCAAGTCCACGATGCACCGCATCACCGATGTGCTCGACTGCTGGTTCGAGTCCGGTTCCATGCCGTTCGCGCAGTACCACTACCCGTTCGAGAACAAGGAGTACTTCGAGCACCACTTCCCGAGCGACTTCATTGTCGAATACATTGGCCAGACCCGTGGTTGGTTCTACCTGCTGCATGTCATGGCGACCGCGCTGTTCGACAAGCCGGCGTTCAAGAACGTGATCTGCCATGGCATTGTGCTCGGAGACGACGGTCAGAAGATGAGCAAGCATCTGCGCAACTACCCGGATGTGAACGGCGTGTTCGACAAGTATGGTTCCGACGCGATGCGCTGGTTCCTGATGAGCTCGCCGATTCTGCGTGGCGGCAACCTCATCGTGACGGAGGACGGCATTCGCGACACGGTGCGCCAGATCATGCTGCCGGTGTGGAGCTCGTATTACTTCTTCACGCTGTATGCCAATGCGGCGAACCACGGCGATGGCTATGACGCGCGCACGCTGCGTGCCGACGAGGTGCCCGGTCTGCCGCAGATGGACCGCTATCTGCTCGCCCGCACGCGCAAACTCATTGCGAACGTGACCGAGCATATGGACAACTTCGAGATTTCCGATGCCTGCGACGAGGTGGCGGATTTCATCGACATGCTCACGAATTGGTACATTCGCAATACCCGCGACCGCTTCTGGAACGAGGATGAGAACGCGTTCAACACGTTGTATACGGTGCTTGAGGCGTTCATGCGCGTGCTTGCCCCGCTCGCCCCGATGGAGGCGGAGGCCGTGTGGCGTGGTCTGACCGGCGGTGACTCGGTGCACTTGGGTGACTGGCCGTATCTGACTGATCCGCAGACCGGTGTGGATACCGCGCTCGGCAAGGTGCTCGTTGAAGACGGCGCGCTGGTCGAGGCGATGGACAAGGTGCGCGAGATCGTTTCGTCCACGCTGTCGCTGCGCAAGGCGCATAAGATGCGCGTGCGCCAGCCGCTCGCCAAGCTCACCGTGGTCGTCGACGATCCTTCGCAGGTCGATGGATATGACGCGTTGCTCAAGAGCGAGCTCAACATCAAGGCGATCGACTATTCGACGCTGGATGAGGCCGCCGAGCATGGTCTGAAGATCATCGACGAGCTCAAGGTGAATGCGCGTGCCGCCGGCCCTCGCCTGGGCAAGCAGGTGCAGTTCGCGATCAAGGCGTCGAAGAGCGGTGACTGGCATGCCGACCCTGTAACCGGCGACCCGGTGATCGAGACGCCGAACGGCGAGATCACGCTGCAGGGCGACGAATACGACATCACCCGACGCGTGGAAGAGGCGGACGCCACGGCACGGCGCGATTCCGCATCGTCGATCCTGCCCAGTGGTGGATTCGTGATCCTCGATCTGGAGCTCACCGGTGACCTGATCGCCGAAGGCTATGCGCGAGACGTGGTCCGCGCGGTGCAGGATGCGCGCAAGGAGGCCGGCCTCGAGGTGTCCGACCGCATCGCGCTCACGCTCACGGTGCCTTCCGGTGACCTGCCGAAGGTGGAGCAGTTCCGCGACCTGATCTGCTCGGAGACGCTGTCCACGTCGATGCAGGTTGAGCAAGGCGACGCCCTCGGGGTGCATGTGGCCAAGGCGTGATCCACTGACCACCTGCCCACAGGGCTCGATGACGCCGGTGCGACGCACGAAAAAAGTGCGACGCACCGGTGTCGTTTTTTCGTTCACCTGCAGAGGGGAAAATGAGGATTATTTTTTGCTTATGATGAGGGGTAGCAAGCACAGACTTGGATTCTCTCGATTATGGCGCTTTCGATGAGGAAGAGGTGAATTCTAGTGATTGTTGTAACACCCTCGAGATTTGGAGGTTGCAACGATGGGTTACGAGTTCGATGGCGTGCGGTATGAGAAACTTCGCGACATGCGTGAAACCCGACGCGCGAGATATGTGGGTCTGTTTGAGGCAGGTATGAACTTCACACGGACCGCGCATGCGGGGGGGGGCTCCGTGTTCGCGCTTGCGATCGCCGTGGCGATCGTGGTGCGCCGCCGCGCGAAAACGCCGGCGTGGAGTGCGTGCACACTGAGCATGTATAGGGCAACCATGTTCATTGTGCGCAATAAAACGATGAGACAACCGGGCAGCCTGCCGGCACATCGGCTATATTGATACCAATACTCACAACGAGGTTAGGATGTTCACATGCCAAGAGCTGGTGCCGGTTCAGGGTCTGGCCGATCGTCAAGCGGCCACGACGGTGGTTCACGCATGTCCAGCGGGCATCGGCCGAGCATGCCGGGTTCGGGCCGGCGCGCCGGGGGCGGTGGCTCGGCCGGATTCCCGCAGTCCAGCGGGTCCACTGGCTCGGGCGGATTCGATGTGGGCGATCTGTTCCGGGCGGCCGGCATAGGCATGGCAGGTGGCTACAACGCAGGGCGGCGTTCCACCCGCAACCGCTACGGCCGTCGCAGCATGCCATTCCCTGAAGAGATCTTCGACGCGATGGGGCAGCAGCCGAACTACGGCCGCCAGCAGACGCCCGGTCCATATTCGGCAGGCCCCTTCGGCACGGGTGCGCCGGGCGCGGGGCAAGGGCCGTTCTCGCCGGCCGGTGGGCCGCCGGTGGCCCCGCCCACCATGCAAACGCCGTTCGGAGGCAACAACAACGGCGGGAAAAAGCCCAATGGAGGGCTCACCGGACTCATGCCACTGATCGGCATCCTGGCCGCGCTCGTCATCTTCCTGCTCATTTTCATGATGCCCAGCTGCTCGAACAATGAGCCCAACCGCAATGATTACAACGTGACGGTGCCGGAAAGCACGTACAACCGCACCAAGCTCGATTCAGGGCTGCCGTACGATTCGAACTGCATCGACGACCAGCTCGGCTGGTTCGAGAACCGCACATCCGCGGCGAAACGCCTCAAGGTGTTCTACGACAAGACCGGCATACAGCCGTACATCCTGTTCGCCAAATACAATCCGCAGCTGAAGACCGATGATGAGAAACAGGCATGGGCGCGCGAATGGTACGACGACCACATCGACAATGAGGACACGCTGCTGTTTGTGTATTTCGCCGAGCAGGACGTGGACAACGACGTTGGGTATATGACGCTCGTCAACGGCAAGCACGTCTCGAGCATCATGGACGCCCAGGCCACTGAGATATTCTGGACGTACCTTGATGAGTACTGGTACAGCGACCGGTCCACCGATGACGCGATCGTGGCCACGTTCGATTCGACTGCGGACCGCATCATGACCAAGACGACCACGAAGAACGATGTGCACAAGTGGGTGATCATCGCAGTCATTGTGATCGGCATGCTTGCCATTGGCGCCGTGATCACATGGATGCTCATCAAACGCAAACGCGAGCACGAGCAGTATGTGGAGCGTATGGTCACCACACCGCTCGAAGAGGCGCGCGATCCGATTTTGGAAAAATATGATCAGGCAGATCACAACGATCAGGTTGGTCAGGAACAGAAAGGACAATAGCCATGGCTATTCTCAAACGATTCGGCGACATCATGCGCGCAAACATCAATGCGCTGCTCGACAAGGCCGAGGATCCGGCGAAGATGGTCGACCAGATGCTGCTTGACCTCAACGAAGACCTCGCGTCGGTCAAGAAGGAGACCGCGAGCGTCATGGCCGCGGCCACCAACGCACGCCAGCAGGTCAACGACTGCAAGGCGGACATCGCCAAGTACGAGGCGGCCGCGAAGGCCGCGGTCAAGGCCGGCAACGACGACGATGCCCGCAAACTGCTCGCCACCAAGCAGCAGTATGAGAGCACGCTCACTTCACTCGAGACCGCCGCCACCGTCGCCGAAGACAATGCGGCGAAGATGCGTCAGATGCACGACAAGCTGGTCAACGACATCAACAGCCTGCAGGCACGCCGTGCCGCGGTGCACGCCAAGGTCTCCGTGGCCAACGCGCAGCAGCACGTCAACGAAGCCACCGAGAAGACCGCCAAGGCCTCCCGTGGCACCGCCGCGTTCGAGCGCATGGAGGAGAAGGCCGACCGCATGCTCAATGAGGCCAACGCCACGGCTGAGCTCAACACGCAGGCAAGCAACGAAGAC
>ENA-OQDT01001393-OQDT01001393.1-human-gut-metagenome-genome-assembly--contig:-NODE-1393-length-14131-cov-3.490431_pt1 | contig 14131 bp, 12 predicted proteins | sample MGYA00242786_ERZ504617 | MGnify/ENA primary metagenome ERZ504617 (study PRJEB26092, sample SAMD00036337) | human gut metagenome | host: Homo sapiens | study: EMG produced TPA metagenomics assembly of...
CTGCACGGCAGAAGACTCAGACGCTTAGTATGACCCGGCGAAACGACCGCACCAGGCACGACCATGCAGCCGCCCCGCTGGCAGACTGACCGTTCGTCCCTCCCTCCATTCGTCCCTCCCTCCATCATCCATCCTCCATTCCATCCCTCCCCACCCCAAACACAAAAAAAAGAGCACCCCCCGGCACAAAACACCCAGGACTCTCCCAAAAACGCAAAACTCAAATTTCCAATTATCACCAATCGTTACCAGTTGTCACCAACCATCACCCAACACGCAGCCGAAACTTCTGAATCTCCTTCTCACTGGAAACCCTCTCAATCTCAGCCCCAAGACTCCTGAGCTTCTCCTCAAAATTCTCATACCCACGCTGGATATAAACAATATCATCAACAACCGTAACACCCTCAGCAGCCAGCCCCGCAATAACAAGCGCAGCCCCCGCACGAAGATCCGGCGCACTCACACGCGCCCCCGTAAGCTTCCTCACACCATCAATAATAGCAGAGTTCCCCTCCACCTTAATATTGGCACCCATCCGTGAAAGCTCATCCGCATACTTAAACCGGTTCTCAAAAATACTCTCAGTAACAATACTCGTACCCTCAGCCAAAGCCAAAGTAACCGCGATCTGCGGCTGCATATCCGTAGGATAACCAGGATAAGGCAACGTCTTCACATGCGTACGATGAAGCACATGCGGCGCACGGACACGAACCGCATCATCAAACTCCTCAACCTCACACCCGATCTCCTCAAGCTTAGCCGTAGTAGCCTCAAGATGCTTTGGAATAACATTACGAACAGTAACATCACCACGAGTAGCCGCAGCAGCAAACATAAACGTACCAGCCTCGATCTGGTCCGGAATGATCGAATACTCCGTACGATGAAGCGTCTCAACACCACGGATACGGATCACATCCGTACCGGCACCCTTGATATTCGCCCCCATACTGTTCAGGAAATTCGCCACATCAACAACATGCGGCTCCCTCGCAGCATTCTCAATGATCGTACGACCAGCCGCCATAGAAGCAGCCATCATGATATTAATAGTAGCACCAACAGAAACCACATCTAGGAAAATATGGCTTCCATGCAGATTCTCCGCCTTGGCAACAATAGCACCATGACAGATATCAACATCCGCACCAAGAGCACGGAAACCCTTCAGATGCTGGTCGATCGGCCTGCTGCCGATATTACATCCACCCGGAAGCGGAACCTCCGCATGCTTATACTTACCAAGCAAAGCACCCAGAAGATAATAAGAAGCACGGATCTTCTTGATAAACTCATAATCCACGCTGAGATTGCCGATAGTAGAACCGTTGATCTTTACAGTAGACTTATCAATACGCTCAACCTGAGCCCCGATCTCGGAGATCGCCTCAAAGCAGAACATTGATGTCCCTTACATCTGGCAGATTCTCGATCAATATAGTTTCATCAGTCATAATGGCTGCTGACAAATATCGCAAGCGCCGCATTCTTCGCACCCGCAATATCCACTTCTCCAACCAGAGGATTGCCGCCTTTAATCACATACTGTTCCATAACACACCTCTATTATTTACTCCTCTATGAGCAGAAACTTTCTCTGAATTTACTGCAGGAACAACCGTTCCGCAATACCGTTTTTTAGGTCAGTTGTATATTATAACACATATTTCAGATTTGTAAACAATTTATGACGAAAACCTGTCACAACCCATGACCCGAAACACTCCAGCAAACCGTTTCCACAAGCCAACAGTTACGCCTTATCTCCCCTGTTCTTCAATGCCTCAAGCACAACCTGGAGACTCCCCTCCAGATCCTTATCCTCTTCATCCACCACAATATCCGCATATTTCTCATACAAAGGAACACGCTCATCATAAAGACTCGCCAGCGTCTGTCCCTCCTTGAGCACGACTCCACGTCCCTTAAGATTACCAAGACGCCTGGAAAGAAGCTCCAGCGAGATCTTAAGATACACCACAACACCCTCAGACTTCAGATGCTGCATAGCCTCATCGCAGTAAACCACACTTCCACCGGTAGCGATCACCGTATTCTCCACCTGGATCGAAGCATTCACACGATTCTCGATCGCCTTGAAGCCTTCCGTCCCCTCATCCGCGATGATCTCACTCAGAGTCCTTTTCTCCGCCTTCTGGATCAGAAGATCTGAGTCAATAAACTGGTAACCAAGTACCTTCGCAAGTACGACACCGATGCTGCTCTTCCCCGCACCAGGCATCCCTATCAGTGTAATATTATTCATACTGTACCCTTTCATTTTAGCATAACAGCTGCCAAATCTCAACAAACGCTACGGCTCCGCAGAACCTACCGTTTCTCTCTCCCTGCCTTTCCCGACATCTTTAACTTCCCTGACGTCCCTGGCTTTCCCGACGTCTTTAACTTCCCTGACATCCCTGGCTTTCCCGACGTCTTTAACTTTCCTGACATCCCTGGCTTTCCCGACGTCTTTAACTTCCCTGACATCCCTGACTTTCCGGCCTTCTCTGCCTTCTCCGATTTCTGCTGCTTCTTCTTTACGCTATAGCCAAAGGTTCCCACTTTCCGGCCACCCGCCAGATACTCCCCATGGGAATAGACCAGAAGACCTGCATCATTGAGACAAAACCTGTTATTTTTATCCATATAAGCTTCATCCGCATGGACCGCAAGCACATCAGCAAGAAACATGTCATGAGACCCCAGCTCCTTCACCTCACGCACCCTGCACTCAATTGAAACCGGAGCCTCTCCGATCATCGGTGCAGAAACAAACTGCGCTTTCTCTTTCGTAAGGTTCAGCTTCCGGAACTTGTCCACATCACGTCCCGAACGGACCCCGCAGAAATCCGTTGCAAACGCCAGCTCCTCCGTTGTCAGATTGATCACAAATTCACCCGTTTTCCGGATCATATCATAGGAATAACGGGAAGGTCGGACAGAAATATAAGCCATCGCCGGATTGGTACACACCGTACCCGTCCACGCAACCGTTATGATATTATCGTTCCCCTCACCATCGGTAACACTCACCATTACAGCCGGCAGCGGATAAATCATGTTCCCCGGCTTCCATAACTGTTTCGCCATTTTCCGTCACCTCTTATGCATAATCGCTGTTCATCATCTGAGCAGCCTCCATCATAGCCGGGATCAGCTGCTTCTTTCTGGAAACCACACCCGGCAGACTGAAGGTATCTCCATCCGGTTTCCGCTCAAAAGCGATCTCCGCCATCTGCTGGCTGCCCTCCCCGTAAAACAGAAGCTCTGTAGACTCCTCCAGGATATTCGTCAGCATAAAATAAACTCTCGTGATATCATGACGGCCACACTCACTCACCATAAACGGCATCAGCTTCTCCTTGATCTCCTTAAGCTCCTCGCTGTCCATGGAACTGATCTGACCAACACCAAAGGAAACATTACCCTCACCGATAAACTTCTTGTAATCCTGGTAAAAAATCTCCTCCGGAGACTTATCCTTCAGATTACTTCCCGCAGAAAACATCTCCCGGGCAAACTCCTCGATCTTGATCCCCGCGATCAGCGCAAGAGCACTGGCAGCGATCTTATCCGTCTGCGTACAGGTCGGTGAACGAAACATCAATGTATCCGAAATGATAGCCGCACAGAGAAGCCCCGCGATCTTTTCCGGGATCTCCAGTCTCTGCTCTCCGTAGATCTCATAAAGGATCGTGCCCGTACATCCCACCGGCTCATTACGAAAAGCAACCGGCGTCATGGTCTGCAAGGTACCCAGCTTATGATGATCAATGATCTCAAGTATCTCCGCCTTCTCGATATTATCAACAGCCTGATCCACCTCATTATGATCCACAAGAACCACTTTCTTTTTATGCATATCCAGAAAATTACGTCTGGAGATCGTACCGATACACTTACCATGAGGATTGATCACCGGAAACGCTCTGTGACGGTTTTTGATCATAACATCCTGGATATCATCCGTAAAATCCTCGGTATTAAACGTAACCATGTTATCCCGCTTCATAACAAAGCTGACCGGAATACTCTGGTTGATCAGACGCGCAATATTAAACGTATCATATGGAGACCGGATGATCACGATATTCTTCTCATGAGCAAGCTTCACAACCTTCTCGGAAACCACGATATTCAGCCCCACGATGATACAGCTTACATTCTGGCTGATCGCCTGAAGATGATCCTCCTCACGGTCACCCATGATGATCATATCATTCTCCTCAACGTAGCCCTCCAGCATCTTCGGGTTGGCAGTACCGACAAGCACACGCCCCTTCACAAAATATCCGTGCCCGTTACCTTCCACCACTTCACCGCCAACAGTCTCGGCAATTCTCCGATACTGCGTCCTCGCGTTGGAAAGAAGATAACTGTCTGTAGTATCCATATAGGTCTTTGCTATATCACCAATAGTCACAAGCCCCTCCAGACACCCATCCTTATCCCGGATTGGAAGAGAAACGATCCCGTTCTCCTGCATCAGATCCCAGGTATTCTTCAGCGACATACTCTTATCCGCCTGCGGACTGGTCCGAATATCCATATCCTTGACCTGAGTACCGATATTTCCCAGATAAGCCGGCGGCTGTACGCCAAAACGGTTCAGCACATACCTGGTCTCCTCATTGATCTGCCCCGCTCTCTTCGGGATATATTTTTTATTCTGCGTAGTTCTGTTTTTAATATCCGCATAAGCAATAGCCGAACAGATGGAATCCGTATCCGGATTCTTATGTCCGATTACAAATATTCTCTCCGGTTTTTTCATACACATCCATCCTTTTTCATCCAAAATAATTATAATTTAATATTTGCAAACAAAGCACCCAGGGAAGTAGTAGCCTCTTCCCCCGACTCCGGAAGCTCAAAAGACTCCTCCTCAACCTCCTTAGCCATCAGATCCGATGCCTCTTTAATACTCAGGCTCAGCTTACCATCCTTGATCGCGATAACCTTCACCTTAACCTTATCCCCAACATTCAAAACCTCAGAAGGCTTCCTGATCCTCTTCTCACAGATCTGAGAAATATGCACCAGCCCGGAAACCCCGTTCCCAAGATCCACAAAAGCACCATACGGCTGCAAACTCTCAACCGTACCCTCAGTCACAAAACCAACCTGGATATTGGAAATCTTATTCCGTCTCTCCACCTCAGCCCTCTCACGAAGAATCTCCCTGGCCGAAAGCACCAGCCTCTTCTTCGCCTTATCAGCCTCGATAACCCGCACCTGGATCGGCTTATTCAGAAACACCTCAGTATCCTCAACAAACTCCAGATCAAGCCTGGATGCCGGAATAAACCCACGGACACCCTCAACATAAGCAATGGCACCCCCGTTAACGATCCCCTTCACAACAACATCCAGCACCTCACCCGAATCCTGAAGCTCCTTCAGCCTGTCCCAGGCAAGCACATCCGCAGCGTCCGCTCTGGAAAGAAGAATATTCCCCTGACCATCATCCCTGCGAAGAACCATCGCCTGAACCTCATCCCCCGGCTGAACAGCCTCTTTAATATTAAACCCCGGCACCCGGGAAAACTCCTCCACCGGAATAAAACCCTCAGCATAAAACTTAAGGTCAAGAACAACCCCCGACTCATCCACACTCACAACAGTCCCTGAGATAATATCACCCTCATCGATCCTCTTAAAAGAAGCCTCCAGCTCCCTCTCAAAATCCTTCATAGACTCCGCCATATCCAGACCTCCATTCAAACAAAAACCCAACCACCGCCGCCCCAAACCAGACGACAGCACTATAATCCTAATCATTATAGCATGCACACCCCACCCGCGCTATATTTTTTTCCACAAGCCCCAGAGTAAGCCCCATCTGTCTGAGCCAGGTACGCATCAGCGTACATGACGAGTTATGGGGCGCCCTGCACGGCAGAAGACTCAGGCGCTTAGTACATCGTTTCGTAAATAACAATACCAATCGCGTAGGATGTGGATTCGAGTGTGCAGGTATAAAAACGCAGGCGTAGCGGGCTACGCCGAGGCTTTTAGACCTGTGCAATCGGATTCACAGACAAGTGAGTGGTATTGTTATTTCGAAAACGATGTACTAGTATGACCCGGCGAAACGACCGCACCGGGCACGACCATGCAGCCGCCCCTCCGGCAGTCCGTCCGTCCCTCCCTCCCCACCCACAAAAAAAAGAGCCCAAAAAAGGGCCCAAAAACGAGGAGTGCCCCGGTAGTGGCTTACCGGGGCGATTATTATGAAAAAAAATTTGTATGTGTAATGATACAGATACACACCATTACAGCGTCTTTCGTAACGTTCTTTCGAACTATCCCTATACTACCAGACAAATATGAACAAACAATGAACATCCCGTAAACAATTAGCGCATTTGCACAATTTTTTCCGAAACAACCTCCAACAATTTATAAAAACACCACATTCACAAACAAAACCAAAGTCCTAAATATTGTACATATTGTACATCTCACACAAACAAACCAACAACAACCCCAACAAAAGAGCCACAACCCTCACCCTCTAACTCAAACTCCATCTAAAACATCATCAAAAACACCAGCCAAGGAACCAGCCATCCCAAACCATCACCGCCGTGAAAGCATCCCCTTAATAAACTCAATTGCCTTCTCAAAAATATTCTTCACATCAGACTTCGTAACACCCATATCCTTCAAAGTACTATAAGCATCACTCACATACCCCTTGATCTGATCATCACTCATCTCGATTCCACGGAACTTACTGATAATATTGACCAGAGAACTCTTATCATCCTCATTAAGACTCACCCCAAAATGATCCGCAGCCTCATCGATCCCCTGAGAAATCTCATCATCCGTGATCTGGTTAGAATCAAAAAGCCCCTTCACATAAACAATGATATCACCAACCTTATCCGGATCAGAAGCAAGAGACCCAACCTCATTATCCTTCAGGATCTCCTCCGCCTGACTCATAACAGAACCGGAATCAGACGCCATAACCATCATCGGAGATGTACATGAAATAACACCCGCAACAATCAAAGCTGTAAACTTGTTCAATCTTCTCATAATATTCAACCTCCATACGGGCACCAGCCCTTATCAAAAAAACTTCCATCAGCCTCAACAACTTCACATTGCCATTTACGGCCCTTTATTACCTTTTACTATCTTTTACTTTTTATTACCTCTTTAACGCCCCTCAGTATACCACACACCCCCACCCCTCTGTAAACCGTAATTTTCCCCAATCCCATCCACACCATTCAGACTATATACATATCGTCAAAAATATATTCACAATATTTTCATATTTTAAACAAACTTTCCTAACATCTCATTAGTAAAATAGAAAATGTAAATTTTTCATTACTTACTTATGTCTGACACCTCAGACATAACCTCCTTTCTATGACGATATATAGATCCGGACAGGAAACCTCTCCAACATTCCCGTCCGGAAACGCAAAAGAACCCGGACGGAACAGCTGCCCTGGGCTCTTTTTGCGTTTATCATATATTAATTTTTCTCATCATAAATACAGTTGGCAAGCATCGCAAACTGCTCCAGTGTCAGCGCCTCACCCCTGATATTCAGCGGAAGGTCACACCTGTTGAACACATCCTCGATCTCATCCTTACTCAGGGAAAAATCTCCGGAATTTCTGATACCGTTCACAAGCGTCTTTCTCCTCTGGTTAAAAGATGCACGGATCAGACGGAACATAAGCCCCTCATCCTTCACATCCACCGGAGGCTTCTCATAACGCGTCAGCTTGATCACCGCACTTCCAACCTTCGGCCGCGGCATAAAACAGTTCGGCGGTACATTCGCAACGATCTCCGGCTTCGCATAATACTGCACAGCCAAGGAAAGCGCACCGTAATCCTTGGTACCGGGACCAACCTGCATACGGTCTGCAACCTCCTTCTGCACCATGACAGTGATCGAATCCACAGGAACATTCTTCTCAAAAAGCCCCATGATGATCGGAGTCGTAATGTAATACGGCAGATTCGCAACCACCTTCACAGGCTTACCGCCGTTTTTCTCATCTGCGATCTTTTTGATATCCGTTTTCAGGATGTCGTTATTGATCACGGAAACATTATCCCAGTCCTTCAACGTATCCTTAAGGATCGGGATCAGCGAACTGTCGATCTCTACAGCAGCCACCTCTCTGGCAGCCTCCGCAAGATACTGGGTCATAGTTCCGATACCCGGACCGATCTCCAGTATAAAATCATCCTTCGTGATACCCGAAGACTCAATGATCTTTTCCAGAACATGCTCATCGATCAGAAAATTCTGACCAAACCTTTTCTGGAAAACAAAATGATACTTTTGAAGGACTTCAATGGTATATTTCGGGTTACCAAGATAAGGTCTGGCCATATTTTTTACCTCTGCTTTTTCTTATTTTCAGCTGAAATCCTTTTCAAAAAGTACCGTGTAGCCATCACGGTCCACACGCTTCTTGGAACGCTTGAACAATCCGCTCTGAGCTCTCTCCATAGCCTTATCCAGCATGGTCTTCACAGTACCGATGCACATCGGCTGATCCTCCTTCTGGTTGATCCCGATCAGATTATACAGAGCAAGCATGCCCATCTGGTCGATACGGAATCCATTCTCCATGGTATAGACCTTGGCGAAATTAACAAGTTCATCGTTTGTAAATACAGGAATGTTGATCATGGATGTAAACTTCTTCGCAAGCTTCGGATATCTTGCGATCAGCTTACGCATACCAATCTTTTCATCCTCCAGGATCACGATCATTCCCTTTGTGTTTCCGGTCATAGCTTCCTCAAGCTCATCTGCTGTTTCCTGGGAAAGCTGGTTTGCATCCTCGATAACAAGGAAACCGCCGGCAAGCTTGGATACGATCTCCGGAATATCCTTTCCGTTGAGATCATCCGCAAATATATAGGCAACCTTGGAAGCCTCGATATTCAGCTCTTTACAGATTGCCGGGATCAGACTTGAGATCAGTCTCGTCTTACCTGTTTCTCTGCCGCCCATAACGATCACATTTCCGGTCTGGGAGGTCTTATCTGCTGCGCCCATCTGCACATCGCAGAGTACATCAAGCAGCTGTTCCTTCATTCCGGGAACTGTAACAAAATAGGTGAAAAGCTTCTTCTCTTCATCTGTGAGCTCTTTCTTTCTGGAAACGATCTTTGTAGGATCCTTCTCCGGATGGATCGTAGCGATAAATTTCTCAAGCTGCTCTTCCTCGCTGAGCTCCTCTTCCTCATCGTCCTCTTCCATGGGTTCATCAGAATCATCACCGATGAGACTGCTGATAAAGTCATCCTCGTTATCCTCTTCCTGGAAGTCAAAGGCGTCATCACTGTATTCTTCTTCCTCATCAAGAAGATTTTCCTCTTCCGCTGCAGCCACCGGTTCCTCATGATGAAGCTTCGCAGAAGGCTCTGCTGCCGACTTCTGCACCTGCGCCTCAGATTCCAGTGAAGGAATCTCCGGAAGCACATCATCTTCTTCCACCGGCTTCTGTACTCCTGACGGACCATTCAGGAACTCTGCTTCTGCAGCCTGAAGATCCTCCTCAGTAACCGGCTCCTCATCTTCATCAAATACGATATCCGGAATTCTGGTATCGGAAGTCTCCGTTACCTCTTCCTCCTGCTGAGCGGAGATCTGCGCCATGATATCCTCGATATCTGCCGCATCCGGCTCCTCCGGAACAAATTCATCAGCCGCAATATCCAGATCCTCAATACCATCCGGCTCTTCCGTTACGTCGGACTGCTGGACATCCGGAGATTTCTCTTCCTCCGGGATATCGATTCCCTGCTGTGTAGCTGCTGCCAGAATGGTATCCTCCAGGTTAAAGTCTTTATCCTTATCCTTCTCGGACCTGTCACCTACAGATGCCGCAATATCCTCGATACTTCCGAAAATTCCGGACGCATCCGGCATCTCCGCGGAACTGCTTGCATTCTCCGGGTCCACATTGATCATGGACTTCGGGATCTTCAGCTCCGGCATACGGATCGTTGCGGAAAAATCAGGCTTGCCTTCCTCATTGAGCGGAACCCCTGCAGGCTTCTCCTCACTTTCCTCATTTCCGGCAGCCTTCTCCTTCATGATCTCTGCAACACTCTGGGACAAAGACATCTCTGTAGCTTTCTCAGCCTCAGCTTCTTCCGCTTCCTGATAAGCCTCTTCTTCCTCTTTATCCTGCTGTTCCTGAGCCTGCAGCTTCATACTTCCGGATGACAGGTTCTCAACACCTGATGCCAGGGGAATCTCATCCACTTCCTGTCCGGAAAACTCTTCCTGCTCTTCCGAAGGCTCATCACTTCCTTCTGCTGCTTCGATCTCCTCAGAATCTGTAAACTCCTCTGACGGTTCTGCTGCCGCAGCAGTCTCAGCCTCCGGCACTTCAGCCTGTTCCGTCACATCCTCAGAGCCTGTGGAAACCTCTTCCTGCTCTTCATCCTGCGCAGCTTCTTTTTCCTCCATATCCTCTTCCGCGGATTTCTTATGTCCGCCAAAGATATCACGGAATCCCTTGGAAAGCTTCTCCTGGAATGTCTCCGCACTGTTCAGATCCCGCTCATCATCTACCTGGATGGTATCTGTGACCGGTTTTGCCTCCTCATACTCGCCGGATGCTTCCTTGCTCTCCCTGATCTCCTGCGCCTTTTCCGGCGGGATCAGCTTCGGGATAAAACGCTGCTCGTATTTCTCTTTCTCTTCGCCAGTGAGAACACCCATCCGCTGTTTCAGGTCAAGGGCCTTTATCACATAAGTTCCGTCATTGAACCAAAGGATCATCTCATTGCAGAGATCCAGGCACTTCTGCTTGTCTCCTGCCTTGTAATAGAGCTTGGCCAGCTCATAGGACCAGCGCTCCGTAAATTCCTTCTCCTTATATTCCTCAAGAATACGGATCTGTTCATTCAGAGATGCATTCTTCGCTCTGGCGATCTTATATTTCAGTATATACTGGCTGTTATCATTACCTGCCACTTCTCTGTATTCATCAAAGAATTCTGTGGCTTCACTGATCTGTCCCATTTTCAGGGAAACCTCGATCAGACGGTAAAGTATGTTCTTGCCGATCGGCGCTCTGTGGTAGGCAAGAAGAAAAATTTCCTTGCTCTCTTCATAACGCTTGTTGGCCGCGTAGATCTCGCCCACTACACAAAGGGTACGGACGTTTTTCACACGACGCCAGTCAATACTGTCAACAATCTGCATGGCGCCTTTGTAATCCTGGGTCTCGACCAGCTTATTGATCTGTCCCAGCTTAACGCGAAACTCCTCTTTATCCAAAATATTCACCAACTTTCCATAATCAGAATCAGTTTACCATATGCATACGGGCTTGTCAAAACCCTTTAGGCATATAAACATGCCCCTTTACCACCTGAAAAACCCTGTTGATCTTGAACTGATGGCTGACAAAATCATCCAGTCCTGTACAGGTGATCAGAGTCTGTATATCGTGGATGCTTTCCAGCAGATATGTCTGCCTGCTGCTGTCCAGCTCCGAAAGAACATCATCCAGCAGAAGCACCGGTGTATCCCGGATCTTTTTCTTCACCAGATAGATCTCCGAAAGCTTCAGAGAAAGAGCTGCAGTCCTCTGCTGCCCCTGGGAACCATACCTCCGGATGTCGATCCCGTTGACCTTTACGCAGAAATCATCTCTGTGCGGTCCCACAGAGGTCAGCTTCATCCGAAGATCCCGCTCCCGGTTCCTGGAAAGCTTATCCTCAAACTCGCCGCCGTCACACTTGGCTCGTACAGGATCTCCAGCTCCTCGATCCCGCCGGTAAGGCCTTTATGGAGCCCCCTTGCGATCTCGTTAAGCTCCTCCACAAAGGCTTCCCGCTTCCCGATGATCTTCTTTCCGTAATCGACCATCTGCATATCCCAGACATCCAGGGTACTTTTCAGCCCGGGGTTCATATAACAGTCTTTGAGAAGACGGTTTCTCTGGTTCACGATATGATTGTAGCCGGCCAGCTCAGTGATATAAACACCATCCAGCTGACAAAGCTCCGAATCCAGAAAACGTCTTCTCTCTCCCGGTCCATCCTTGATAATATTAAGATCCTCCGGAGAAAAAAACACCAGATTCACCACCCCCAGCAGCTCCCTTGCCTTGCGGATCGGCAGCCCGTTGATGGCAACTCCCTTTGCTTTGTTTTTCCGGAGGTGCATGTCTATTTTGTATGAAAGCTCGCCCTTCTTCACCATCATTCGGATATGGGATTCCTCATTCTCAAAGCGGATCATCTCCCGGTCCTTGCTTCCCTTGTGGGATTTGCTGGTACCTGCCAGATAAACCGCCTCCAGGATATTGGTCTTTCCCTGGGCATTGTCGCCGTAGAGAATATTGGTGCCCTGATCAAATTCATCTCCAGCGACTCATAATTCCTGAAATTATTCAGTCTGATGGATTCAATGTACATTCCTTCACCCGATCACATAAATATCTTTTCCATCGTAGGAAATGGTATCTCCAGGATGGATCTTGCGGCCACGGCGGTTCTCCACCTCACCGTTCACCAGTACCAGACCATCATTGATGGCATATTTCGCCTCAACGCCGTCCTCCACAACACCGGCCAGCTTCAGCGCCTGGCCAAGCTTGATAAATTCGTCTTTAATTCTGATCTCCAATTTTTTCTCCTCTTATCTCCGGGGGTATTTTCTCCGTCAGATCAATCTTTTCTGATCTCCTGGCGGTATTTAACCGCATCAGGTAAGTCCTCTGCTTCAATCGTGGATATCCGTTTGAAAATCCCCCAAAATACAAATTTCGCCGGAAGGTGGTAATTTAAATACCCCCTTCCAGTAGTTTACACACGAAACACTTCTCAGAACACGATCGCATTCCCATATAAAATCAGTCAAAAACGGTCACTCATTTTAGGTGTACCTGTTTCTGTCGATCCTGATACCGGCTGTCAGGCTGTACGCACCATACGGACACTTACATATCCTGACTACAGATATCAATTCTGTTCATAACTTCAAGTGTGTGCGTCTCACACGTACACTCGCATTCCCGAAGCTGCCGCGCCATCTCTTGTCCCTTATTTCTTATATACCCAGGTTTTATCTGGCCTGATTCTGGTTGATATTTACAGGAAGGATCAGGTAAGTATAGTTCTCCTCATCGTCACGGATAAAGCACGGGCCTTCGGATTTACAAGATAGATCGTCACGGTTTCATCATCAATAACACGAAGAGCATCGATCAGGAATTTCGGGTTGAAGCCGATCATGATATCCTTACCCTCTTTTTCAATATCGATCTCCTCATTCATGGAACCCATTGCAGAATCAATGCGCAGCTCCATATCATCATCTGTGATGTTGATGATGATCGGTTTTTTATCAACCTCACGTACCAGAAGTGTGGCACGGTCGATACAATCCAGGAACTCTTTTTTTGTTGATCTTCAGTTTTGTCTCATAATCACTGGAAAGCATCTGGTCAATTCTGAAATATTCTCCCTCGATCAGTCTGGAAACTACCATAGTCTGATCAAATTCAAATAAAATATGGTTTTTTGTGAAGTAAATGCTGACCTGATCATCCACTTCTCCGGAAAGGATCTTGCTGACCTCGCTTAAAGTTTTGCCCGGAACTACCACCTTACGGTCCGAATAATCTTTCTTAAGGGGCATTTTTCGGATAGCGATACGGTGTCCATCCAGAGAAACTACCTTCAGACAGTTATTTTTGATCTCAAAAAGTTCACCGGTCATAAGCTTATTGTTCTCATTTACAGCAATAGAAAAAATAGTCTGGCGGATCATTTCTTTCAGTGTGTACTGAGAGATCGTCAGTGGTTCATCCTTTTCGATCATCGGTAAATAAGCAAAATCTTCTCCTGATTTTCCGGGGATATTGAATTTTGCTTTTTCACAGGTGATGGTTGCTGCATATTTATCATCAGTTTTAATGGTAATATCATTATCCGGAAGTCGTCTGATGATTTCATAGAAGATTTTTGCATCAAGAGCAACTTTACCTTTTTCTTCAATAGTACCCTCAACGATAGTTTCAATTCCCAGCTCCATATCGTTGGTGGTAAATTTGATCTGGTTTGTGGTTGCATCCATAAGAATACATTCCAGGATCGCATT
>ENA-OQDT01001394-OQDT01001394.1-human-gut-metagenome-genome-assembly--contig:-NODE-1394-length-14123-cov-2.160117_pt1 | contig 14123 bp, 12 predicted proteins | sample MGYA00242786_ERZ504617 | MGnify/ENA primary metagenome ERZ504617 (study PRJEB26092, sample SAMD00036337) | human gut metagenome | host: Homo sapiens | study: EMG produced TPA metagenomics assembly of...
GATCGTGGTACACAGTGTGGAAGAGGCAATGCAGGAATGTAAAAAGCACAAAGGAGAAGTCTTTGTGATCGGCGGAGAAAGTATTTACCGTGCAATGCTTCCGTATTGTAATATAGCGTATGTTACGCGGACAGATCATGTATATGAGGCAGATACCTGGTTCCCGGATCTGGAAAAGGATCCGGATTGGCAAAAAAGCAGCTGAGACGGATGAACAGACATATTTCGATCTTGAGTATGTATTTGCAAAATATGAAAGAATAAAATAGATCAATAAAATTTGCGAAATGTATCATTGACAAATCAATAGACCACTCATTATAATAAATGTAATCGATGAGACAATAGAAGAAATGCTATGACAAGGAGGAGTATATAATCTTCGGAAGCAAAGAGAGAAGGCGGACGGTGTAAGCCTTCATGAAGGGATTGTAGAAGTAGCCTTTGAGCAGCGGACCGAACGGGAATTTCTCAAGTAGACTTCGACGTAGACCCTACGTTACAGGGGAATAGTATCGAACATTTCTATGGTTCTGTACTTGCGTGAGAGCAGAGAAGCAGCTTCTCTGAAGACAGGTGGTAACACGGATTTTATATTCGCCCTGAACGGTCAGCCGTTTAGGGCGTTTGTTATTCTATATGACTATGATAAAAATTTGGCGATCATCTGTATAGAAAATTCATGGAGGTAGATTTATGAAAAAAATATCAGGGAACAAATTACTTGTAAAAGCATTAAAAGAGGAGGGGGTAGATATCCTTTTTGGATATCCGGGAGCCTGTACAATTGATATCAGTGATGAAATTTACAAACAGGATTACACAAAAGTTGTACTTCCGCGTCATGAACAGGCACTTGTCCATGCTGCAGATGCTTACGCCAGATCAACAGGAAAAGTCGGGGTATGTCTGGTAACAAGCGGACCGGGTGCAACCAATCTGGTGACAGGAATTGCAACGGCAAATTATGACAGTGTACCGCTGGTATGTTTTACCGGACAGGTTGCAAGACATCTGATCGGAAATGATGCATTCCAGGAAGTTGATATTGTAGGTATTACAAGAAGTATCACAAAATACGGTGTGACAGTAAGAAAGAGAGAAGATCTTGGAAGAATCATCAAAGAGGCATTCTATATTGCGCGCAGCGGACGTCCGGGTCCGGTTCTTGTGGATCTCCCGAAAGATGTAATGGCAGAGCTTGGAAGCCCGAATTATCCGGAGACAGTCAATATCCGCGGATATAAGCCGAGTACCGGTGTTCACATCGGACAGCTTAAGAGAGCAGTCAAGATGCTTGGAAAGGCAAAGAAACCGTTGTTCCTTGCCGGTGGTGGGGTAAATATTGCAGGAGCGAATAAGGCGTTTACCGAACTTGTAGAACGTACCCAGATCCCGGTTGTGACAACGATCATGGGACGTGGTGCGATTCCGACAACGCATCCGCTTTTTATCGGTAATTTGGGGATGCACGGTGCATATGCATCCAATATGGCAGTGGAAGAATGTGATCTGCTGTTCTCGATCGGGACCAGATTTAACGATCGTATCACCGGAAAACTGCATGCATTTGCACCGAAGGCTACGATCGTACATATCGACATTGATACTTCCTCCATCTCACGTAACATTCAGGTAGATATTCCAATCGTTGCGGATGCAAAAGAAGCAATTGAAAAATTATTGGAATATGTAGAACCAATGGAGAAAAAAGAAAGCTGGGTGGAACAGATCGAAGGCTGGAAAGAGGAGCATCCGCTTAGGATGAAACCAAAGGGAGACCAGATGCAGGCTCAGGATATTCTGGAGACGATCAATGAAGTGTTTAAAGAGGATGACAAGATTGTTGTGACAGATGTAGGACAGCATCAGATGTTCACATCCCAGTATCTGGAAGTGAATGAAAAGACCAGACTTTATATGTCCGGCGGACTTGGAACCATGGGATATGGATTCCCGGGAGCAGTCGGAGCGCAGATTGGTAATCCGGACAGTACGGTGATTGCAATTTTCCGGTGATGGCGGTATGCAGATGAATATTTCAGGAATTTTGCAACAGCAGTGCTGGAAGAACTTCCTTTGATCCTCTGTGTATTTAACAATACCTATCTTGGAATGGTTTCGCCAGTGGCAGAAACTTTTTTCTATGGAAAACGCTATTTCTATGACGGATCTTCGTGCAGGCGCAGCGACAAGACGTGGAGAAGAGCATCCACCGAAATATACGCCGGACTTTTGTAAAAACTTTGCAGAAAGCTATGGGGCAAAGGGAATCCGTGTAACCGAAAAATCCGAGATGAAAGCTAGCATTTTGAACAGGCAAAAAGCAAACCGTGCATCTGAAGGGTGCCGACTCTGATCGAATTCATGCTGGATCCGGAAGTGCAGGTTTTATCCGATGGTACGTCCGGGCGGAACCCTGGAAGATCTTTTTGATGGATTTAATGGAGAGGAGAGGTGAAGATGGATAATACAATGAAAAAAAGATGGATTTTCCTTATATGTGGAAAATCAGGTTGGTGTACTTTTCAAAGATTTCCGGACTCTTTTTCCGGTAAATCCTATAATCTGGAGAGTCTGACGGTAGGTAGAACAGAAGATCCGACTATCTCCAGAATGACGATTGAGACGAACAGTGATGAAGAGACTTATGAGCAGATCAAAAAACAGCTGAACCGTATGGTCGAAGTCATCAAAGTCATTGATTTTACAGAAGTATCTGTTGTTATGCAGGAGCTGATGTTTATCAAGGTAAAAAACTGTACACCGGAAGATAAGACAGAGCTTTTCCAGATCGCGCAGACCTATCAGGCAAAGGTACGTGATTATGGAAAAGACAGTGTGCTTCTTGAATTTGTACACACGGCACATAAAAATACAGCGATCATCCAGTTTTTACGTTCTGAATTCAATTCAATTGAAGTTGTAAGAGGCGGAAGTGTGGGGATTGAAGCGATCACAATGCCAAAAAGATAAAAAAGTCAAAAAAATCAGAGCGCACTCTTGAATTTGAAAAACAGAAGTAATATAATAGCGATATGTAATCCAGTAGGATTTAAAATACGGGAAGCAAAATTATAATTTAGATATATGTTACTGTAAGAAGCAACAAGGGAATGGAGGAATTACAATGGAAAAGAAACAGATTGACTGGTCAAGCATAGGATTTGGTTATATCCCGACCGAAAAGAGATATGTTTCAAATTACAAAGATGGAAAGTGGGATGATGGATGCCTGACAGAAGATGCCAACATTGTATTGAATGAGTGTGCAGGTGTTCTGCAGTATTCCCAGTCAGTATTTGAAGGTATGAAGGCATACACAACAGAAGACGGACGCATCGTTGTATTCCGCCCGGATATGAACGCAAAGAGATTTGCTGATTCCGCAAGAAGACTTGAGATGCCGGTATTTCCGGAAGACCGTTTTGTAGATGCGATCGTACAGGTAGTAAAAGCCAATGAGGCTTATGTACCACCTTACGGATCAGGGGCGTCCCTTTATATCCGTCCATATATGTTCGGAAGCAATCCGGTTATCGGAGTTAAACCTGCTGACGAATATCAGTTCCGTGCATTTGTAACACCAGTAGGACCATATTTCAAGGGCGGCGCAAAGCCGATCACAATTAAAGTCTCAGACTTTGACCGTGCAGCACCGCATGGAACAGGACATATCAAAGCTGGTCTTAACTATGCAATGAGCTTACATGCAATTGTAACAGCACATGAAGAAGGCTATGCAGAGAATATGTATCTGGATGCAGCAACAAGAACAAAAGTAGAAGAGACAGGTGGAGCAAACTTCATCTTCGTCACAAAAGATGGTAAAGTAGTTACTCCGAAGTCAAACAGTATCCTTCCATCTATTACAAGACGTTCTATTCTTTATGTGGCAGAACATTATCTTGGACTTGAGACAGAAGAAAGAGAAGTATATCTTGATGAAGTAAAAGACTTTGCAGAATGCGGACTTTGCGGAACAGCAGCAGTATTTCACCGGTTGGAAAGATTGTAGATCATGGTAAAGAAATCTGCTTCCCAAGCGGAATGGATGAGATGGGACCTGTTATCAAGAAATTATATGAAACACTTACCGGAATTCAGATGGGACACATCGAAGCACCGGAAGGATGGATCCAGGTGGTTGAATAATGGATAAATTCGTTACAAAGCGAAATGATCTGCTCGCTGAGCAGGTGATAAAGAATTTGAAGTCCCGTCAGATGGAGGGACATTATGTACAGACCAAAGAAGAGGCACTTGCCCTTGCACTGGAGCTGATTCCGGAAGGAAGCAGCATCAGTTGGGGAGGGTCTATGAGCATTAAGGCAATTGGTCTTCCTGAAGCACTTCATAAAGGAAATTATAAAGTGCTGGACAGAGATCTGTGTGCGACACCGGAGGAAAAAGCAGAGATGATGCATCAGGCACTTAACTGCGATTATTTTCTGGCAAGCTGTAATGCAATCTCGGAAGATGGGATACTGGTTAATATAGATGGAAATGCAAACCGTGTGGCAGCTATTTCTTACGGACCGGAAAAATGTTCTGATGATCGTTGGCTGAACAAAATTGTAAGAAGTGCAGAGGATGCATATGCCCGTGCAAAGTATGTGGCAGCTCCGATTAACGGACAGCGTTTTGAAGGGCTTCCGTGTGCGAAGACAGGTGTCTGTTCCAACTGTAAATCTCCGAAAAGTATCTGCTGTCAGACACTGATTACAAGATTCAGCCATGTTCCAAACAGAATAAAAGTGATTACTGGTGAATGAAGAACTGGGATTCTAAAAAATGCGAAAATGAATCAGGGAATTTCCCCTGGTTCTTTTTTGCGTCTGAAAAAGAAAATGCGTTAACTGGTCACAGGTATTGTGAACAGTAAAGAAAATTCCAAAAGGGAAAAGTTCTCATCAGAATATGACTTTCCTAGAGGAAAATCCTGTGTTATACTATAAAATAATCTGGATGTCAGGATGCGCAGCGGAGTGGTCCGTGGACATCGGTCAGTGCTGCTTATGGGCATTGATGGCGAATCGAAAGAGAGGAACAACAGAGTATGGAAGCGTATACAAGCTTTGCACGTGTATATGATACCTTCATGGATAATATTCCCTACGAAGAATGGTGTGAATATCTCACCGGTCTTATGAGAGAATATGGTGTCAGGGATGGACTGGTACTGGATCTGGGGTGCGGTACCGGGAACATGACAGAATTGCTTGCAAAGGCAGGATATGATATGATTGGTGCGGACAATGCGGAAGAGATGCTGGAGATCGCAATGGAGAAACGAGACAAATCCGGTCATGATATTCTGTATCTTCTGCAGGATATGAGAGAGTTCGAACTGTATGGTACGGTAAGAGCTGTCATCAGTGTCTGCGATTCGGTCAATTATATTACAGAGCCGGAAGAACTTCAGGAAGTATTCCGCCTGGTCAACAATTATCTGGATCCGAAAGGTGTTTTTATTTTTGATTTTAATACACGTTACAAGTATGAAGAGATTCTTGGGGATCGCACAATTGCGGAGAACCGGGAGGAATGCAGTTTTATCTGGGACAACTATTATTACGAAGATGAGAAGATCAATGAATATGATCTGAGTCTTTTTATTGAGACAGATAAGGACAGTGGGCTTTATCGCAAATATGAGGAGACGCATTATCAGAGAGCGTATACGCTGGAGGAGATGAAGGAACTGATCCGGAAGTCGGGGCTGGAATTTGTGACAGCATACGATGCATTTTCAAAGAATGCGCCGATGGACACAAGCGAGCGCATTTATGTGATCGCAAGAGAACAGGGAAAATAGAACAGGAGAGAATTGTTATATGAAAGATTATATTGTAAGAGCAACTGCGGGAGACGGACAGATCCGTGCATTTGCCGCAACAACCGGAAATCTGGTGGAAGAGGCAAGAAAGAGACATGACACAAGTCCGGTAGCAACAGCGGCACTTGGAAGACTTCTGACAGCAGGAGCAATGATGGGAGGCATGATGAAGAATGAGACAGATGTGCTGACGCTTCAGATCAAAGGTGATGGACCACTGGCGGAATTACGGTGACTGCAGATGCAAAAGGTGACGTGAAAGGATACGTCGATCATCCGGAAGCAATGATGCCGCCTAAGAATGGCAAGCTGGATGTTGGAGGAGCTGTTGGAATCGGTCTTTTAAATGTTATTAAAGATATGGGACTGAAAGAACCATATGTTGGACAGACTATTCTGCAGACAAGTGAGATCGCAGAAGATCTGACGTATTATTTTGCAACCAGCGAACAGGTTCCGTCGTCTGTGGGCCTTGGAGTATTGATGAACAAGGACAACACTGTACACTGTGCAGGTGGATTTATTGTGCAGGTAATGCCGTTTATATCGGATGAGGTGCTGGATAAACTGGAAGAGAATATCAAGAAGATTTCTTCTGTTACCAGTATGCTGGATAACGGACATACACCGGAGCAGATGCTGGAGCAGGTACTGGATGGCCTGAATGTGGAATTTACAGATACAATGGATACACAGTTTAAATGTAATTGTTCGCATGAGAGAATCGAGAAAGCCATCATCAGCATCGGAAAGAAAGATATCCAGGAAATGATCGATGACGGAAAAGAAGTAGAAGTAAAATGCCATTTCTGCAATACGGCGTATACATTTAGTGTAGAAGAGCTGAAACAGATTTTAAAACAGGCAAAAAGATAAAGAGGTAAACACATGAAACAGGGATTTATCAAAGTTGCAGCGGTCACAGTTGATATTCGTGTGGCGGATGTCTGGCACAACTGTAAGGAAATCTGCAAACGTATGAAAGAAGCTGAAAAGGCTGGTGCAAAGATCATTGTTTTTCCGGAGCTTTGCCTGACCGGGTATACTTGCAGCGATCTTTTTACACAGGATATACTGTTAAAAGAGGTGCGCAGAGCACTTGCAAAAGTTGCAGAAGAGACCAGGCATACAGAAGCACTTGTATTTGTTGGACTTCCACTTGCAATTGATGGAGGAGCTTTATAATGTTGCGGCTGCATTAAATGACGGAAAGATCCTTGGCTTTACAACCAAGACATTTCTTCCGAATTATGGGGAATTTTATGAGATGCGTCAATTCCGTCAGGGACCGAAAAAAGCAAGAGTGATTTCTTATGAAGGGGAGGAAATCCTGTTTGGGCCGCAGATCCTGTATCAGGCGGCAGAGATGGATGATCTGGTCGTATCGGCAGAGATCTGTGAGGATGTCTGGTCACCAATCCCGCCGAGCATTGAGGCGGCAAGAGAAGGCGCGATCATCCTGGTCAACTGTTCAGCAAGTGATGAGACGATCGGAAAGGATAGTTACCGGGAGGAACTGATCAAGGGACAGTCTGCAAGACTGATTGCAGGTTATGTCTATGCAAATGCCGGGGACGGAGAGTCTACAACGGATGTGGTATTTGGCGGACACAATATTATTGCAGAGAATGGGACAATCTTGAAAGAAGCAAAGCGGTTTGCTAACGAGATGATCGTCAGTGAGATTGACATTTTCCGTCTTTTAAGTGAACGGAGAAAAAATACAACTTTCCAGACAACGGAAGAACGTCATCTTCCAAAAGTACTGTTCCACATAAGTGTGGAAGAGACAGCACTTACCAGAAGCTTTGCACAGACCCCTTTTGTTCCACAGAATATGGCAGAGAGGGAAAAGCGCTGTGAGGAGATTCTGATGATCCAGGCAATGGGACTGAAGAAGCGTCTGGTGCATACTCACTCGAGAACAGCAGTCGTTGGAATTTCCGGCGGTTTGGATTCAACGCTGGCACTGCTTGTGACGGCGAAAGCGTTTGACATGGCAAGGAAAAGACCGCAAGGATATCATTGCAGTGACGATGCCTTGCTTTGGTACGACAGACAGAACCTATCAGAATGCCTGCCTGATGTCGAAGAAGCTGGGAGCCACTTTGAAAGAGGTGTCGATCGCGGATGCGGTCCATGTGCATTTCCGTGATATCGGACATGATGAAGAGGTACATGATGTGACCTATGAGAATTCACAGGCAAGAGAGCGTACCCAGGTGCTGATGGATATTGCTAACCAGGAATGGGGCATGGTCATCGGAACCGGAGATATGTCGGAGCTGGCTCTTGGGTGGGCGACTTATAATGGAGATCATATGTCTATGTACGGAGTCAATGCATCTGTTCCAAAGACACTGGTACGTCATCTGGTTCAGTATTATGCGGATACCTGTGAGGATCAGGAGCTGAAAGAGGTACTTCTGGATGTTCTTGACACACCGGTAAGTCCGGAGCTTCTTCCACCGAAGGATGGCGAGATCGCCCAGAAGACGGAAGACCTTGTAGGTCCGTATGAACTGCATGATTTTTATCTGTATTATGTTCTGAGATTTGGCTTTGAACCGTCAAAGATCTATCGGCTCGCAAAGCTTGCATTTGAAGGAACTTATGACAACGAGACGATCATGAAATGGCTGAAGACCTTTTACCGAAGATTTTTTGCGCAGCAGTTTAAGCGCTCCTGCCTGCCGGACGGACCGAAGATCGGTACGGTGGCACTTTCACCGAGAGGAGACTGGAGAATGCCGAGCGATGCGTGTGCGGCAGTCTGGATGCAGGATCTGGAAGCACTGGAGAAATAGAAAAGAATGTACAGGGGGTACATTCTCGCATAAAGTGTCAGTGATACTTATCAGGCAATGATAAAGGGAAGTCTGCGAAAGTGCAGGCTTCCCTTTTTTAAATTATAATTTTTAAAGCTTGATATTTTTAAACAGATCCCCAAGGCTGGTTCCGATTGCTTCTACTTTCGGAATTTCTACGTGTTCCAGCTCTTCCTCCTGTTCTTTTTCAGCATCTTCGGCAAGAGCCTTGATACTGAGGCTGATCTTACCGTCTTTGATACCGATGACTTTGACATCTACTTCGTCCCCAACGTGAAGTACCTGATCTGCTGATTTGATTCTCTGGGTACTGATCTGGGAAATGTGAACCAGACCGGAAAGACCGTTCTCGAGACGTACAAAAGCACCGTAGGACTGAAGCGATTCAACGGTACCTTTTACAACACTTCCAACCTGTACAGATGCAAGTTTTTTTGCATCTTCTGCTTTTTTCTGTTCTCTTAAAATCTCACGTGCAGATAAGATCAGGCGTCCTTCTGCCTGGTTTGCTTCGATCACGCGGACATCAATTTCTTTTAGAAGATAAGTCTCCAGATCTTCGATATAAGAAAGAGAAAGGCGGGATGCCGGGATGAATCCTCGAAGTCCTTCGACCATGGCGATGACACCACCATTTACGATTCCTTCTACTTTTACGTGAAGATTGGTTCCTTCTTCCTGATAACGTGCGACCACATTCCATGGATTGGCATCATCGAAATGTGCTTCGTAGTCTGCCATGCTTTCTGTCTGTTCCTGTAATTTTTCGTTTTCCATCTTAACACCTCTGTTAGTTTATTTTTCTGAACGTATGCTCAATATGTTTATTAGTATAACACATTTTTGTATAGATAAAAAGTATGGATTCGTAGTCCTGGTAACAATGATCTCCCTGATCGTATCAATGGGAGCACCTGTTTCATGGTATTGTCAAATGGGGAAAAATCACCATGTTATTAGGTATCATTACATGTTTTGGACCGGCACTTGTTATCTCAGTTGTATACGGATGTATGCCACCGGTATCCGCAAGTATGCTTGCAAAAGCAGATATTGAAAAAGAAATCATCAAATATACAGAAGGGATCAAGGTGCAATTTTTGCATCAGGAGAAGAAATAAATCAGCCTGAATGTAGGGATCGGAACCGGAGGCACGATGAATGACGCGGAAATCTGAAGATCATTGCCATTGCAGATGTAAGAAAAAGTTATATTTCAGATGCACATCAGTTGGCGGAGTGCCTGGGAATTACGGTCAGAAGTGCGCGCCGGATCATGAATAAGATCATGGAAGCCGATTATGGAAAAGTGTATGCAAAGAAGACAGCGGCAGCGGGTGGCAGACCGAAGGCACTGGTAGAGATATTGTTTAAAATTCACTGTAAGTGGTCTTTTATTCGAACAAGGGTTGACGAACAGTAAAAAAAATGGCATTCTGAAAAGTAAAGGAACAAAGGGATAGTAATGGAGTAATATAAAATGGATCAGAAAAAACCAAAGAAAGTATATGTGATCGGACATAAAAATCCAGATACAGATTCTATCTGTTCGGCAATTGCATATGCAAATCTGAAAAATAAAATCACAGGAGAAAAATACATAGCGAAAAGAGCGGGCGAGGTAAATGGTGAAGACAGCGTATGTTCTGGATAAATTCCAGGTAAGTGTGCCGTCTCTTCTGGACAATGTACACCTTCAGGTAAAAGATATGGATATCCGTCATATTGAGGGTGTATCTGGTCACATGTCCATTAAAGACGCATGGGCAAGAATGAAAGATGAGAATATTAAGACACTGCCGGTAACAAGAGGTGAGAAGCTGGAAGGGCTGATCACTATCGGAGATATTGCTACGTCATATATGGAAGTGTACGATAATAATATCCTTGCAACAGCGAGAACCCAGTACCGCAATATCGTCAAAACACTGGACGGAACACTGATCTCCGGGAATGAGCATGGCTATTTCCTGAATGGAAAAGTTGTCATTGCCGCATCCAGTCCGGATCTGATGGAGAATTTTATTGAGAAGGATGATCTTGTCATTCTTGGAAACCGTTATGAGTCACAGCTGTGCGCGATCGAGATGGATGCAAGCTGTCTGGTCATCTGCCAGGGAGCCAATATTTCCAAGACGATCAAGAAGATGGCAGAGGAGAGAGATATCGTGATTATTCAGACACCACATGATACCTTTACTGCTGCAAGGCTGATCAACCAGAGTATTCCGGTCAAGTATTTTATGAGCCGTGATAATCTGGAGATTTTTCATTTGAATGATTATGTGGAACATGTGAAAGAAGTTATGTCAAAGACGAAGTACAGAGATTTCCCAATTCTGGATAATAAAGGAAAGTTCTGTGGTTTCCTCTCCAGACGAAGACTTATGACATCCCGTAAAAAACAGGTGATTCTCGTGGATCATAATGAAAAATCACAGGCTGTGAATGGAATTGAAGAGGCAGAGGTGCAGGAGATCATTGATCATCACAGACTGGGCGGTCTGGAGACAATCGGACCGGTATATTTCCGGAATCAGCCGGTTGGATGTACCGCTACGATCATTTACCAGATGTATCAGGAAAGTGGTGTAGAGGTAGAGCCACAGATGGCGGGACTTCTGTGCTCTGCAATTATTTCGGATACGTTACTGTTCCGTTCACCAACCTGTACGATGGTTGATCAGGCGGCAGCAGAGGCACTGGCGCGGATTGCCGGGATTGATATGGAAGAACATGCAAAAGAGATGTTCAATGCGGGAAGCAATCTGCGTGGCAAATCCGTAGAAGAGATCTGTTTCCAGGACTTTAAGGTGTTCAATGTAAAAGATATCATGTTTGGAGTCGGACAGATCACATCCATGAATCAGGATGAACTGGATGAGGTGAAAGGACGTCTGATCCCATATCTGGAAGAGGCGAGAAAGACCCAGGGACTGCATATGTTGTATCTGATGATGACTAATATTCTGGAAGAGTCTACAGAACTCCTTTGCTGTGGTGAAAATGCAAAGGAACAGGTTCTTGAAGCGTTTGAACTGCCGGGAGATACGGAAAAAATTCTCCTGAAAGGTGTAGTATCAAGAAAGAAACAGATGATCCCTGTTCTGGTAACTTACCTGCAGCAAAAATAAAAACAGATAACTTTATAGGAGAGATGGCTTATGGCAAAACAGATCTGGAAGCCGGGAAATATGCTGTATCCACTGCCTGCAGTTATGGTCAGTGTGGCAGATAAAGAAGGCAATCCGAATATCATTACCGTGGCGTGGGCGGGAACGGTCTGCACAAACCCGCCGATGGTTTCGATTTCCGTGAGACCAGAGCGGTATTCTTATCATATGATCGATGAGACCGGAGAATTTGTAATCAATCTGACGACGGAAAAACTTGCGTATGCAACGGATTATTGTGGTGTGCGTTCGGGAAAAGATGTGGACAAATTCAAAGAGCTGCATCTGACACCGGAAAAGGCAGAATATGTGAGTGCGCCACTGATTGCGGAGAGTCCGGTCAACATCGAGTGTAAGGTGGTCAAAAAAGAAACGCCGGGGTCGCATCATATTTTCCTTGCCGAGGTAAAAGCGGTTCATGTAGATGATGCCTATATGGATCAGAAAGGGCGATTTGCATTGGAAAAGACCGATCCGATCGTATATGTGCACGGACAGTATTATAGTCTGGGTAAGTTGCTCGGAACATTTGGCTATAGCGTGAAAAAGCCGACAAAGAAGAATGGAAAGAAAAAGAAGAAATAAAAACAGAAAATCCTCTTGACAAGAAAATGACAGAGGGTATATGCTGTGTAAGTAGAAACTCAAGGGCGAGACTGCTAAGGTGCGGTCTCGTCTTTTTTCATAGGAAATTCCGAAGGAACTTCCTATGAAACAAAAGGCACTGCGTACCGGAGATGCGCACTCGCACAAAGATGAAGAATGTCGCAAGCGGTCTACGCTCTGCTTCGGTCGTTGCTTAACGAGCGCCACTGGCGCTCAGCAACGCGCTCGGCGCGAGAATGTGCCGAGGCACATTCTTATTTAAAAGGAGTAGTAGATGATGAAAGATTTTACATTCAATGTACCACAGGATATTATTTTTGGAAAAGGCAGTTTAAAAAGACTTCCGGAGCTTCTTGAGAAAAGTGGTTCCAAGAAGATGCTTCTGATCTCCGGACCGGTTTTGAAGAAGATCGGAATGGTCGAGAAAGTCGAAGAGATCGTGAAGGCTTCCGGTATCGAAGTGGAAGTATTTACTGATGTAGAAGCAAATCCATCTGTTGCAACGGTAGATAAAGCAACAGAAGCATACAAAAAAGCAGGAGCAACCAGTATTGTAGCTTTCGGTGGCGGAAGTCCGATGGATGTGGCAAAGGCAGTTGGTGTTCTTGCAAAATACGGCGGAGAGATCGGAGATTATGAAGGTGCACACAAGGTACCGGGACCGATCGTTCCGATCATTGCGATCCCGACAACTGCAGGTACAGGAAGTGAAGTGACGGCATTTTCTGTTATTACCGATGAAGCAAGAAATTATAAGCTGACTGTGTTCAGCTATGAGCTGATCCCAAGCTATGCGCTTCTGGATCCGGAGCTTGTTATGACTTCTCCGGCATCGGTAGCCGCAGCATGTGGCGTAGATGCACTGATCCATGCATGGGAGGCTTACACTTCAAGAGATGCATCTCCATTTTCTGATGCAATGGCAGAAAAGGCAATGGAACTGATCGGTGCAAATCTGCGCAGATTCGTAGCAAACCGTCAGGACGAAGAGGCGGCGGCAGCCATGCTCTCCGGAAGCATGTTCGCAGGTATCGCATTTGCATGGGCAAGACTTGGAAATATCCATGCTATGAGCCATCCGGTAAGCGCCTATTTCCATGTGGCACACGGTGTGGCAAATGCGATTCTTCTTCCAACGATTGTGGAATATAATGCACTTGCAGATCATGGACGTTATGAGAAGATCTACAATTATATCAGCAAAGAAAAAGACCCGGTGATCGATTTTGTTCCGGAAATGCTGGTAGATGAAGCGAGAGATCTGCTTCGTGATCTTGGTATTCCGCAGCATCTTGCCGATGTTGGTGTAACGGAAGATAAGATTGAACTGATGGCTGCCGATGCCATGAAGAGCGGAAATATCATGGCAAATCCGAGACAGTCTACGATCAGGGATATCATTGAACTTTATAAAAAAGCAATGTAGATCATTCAGGGGATATGAGTCAGCAGAAGCTGGTTGATATCCCCTTTTTTGATCTGAGTATAGAAAACAGGAAGAGATTGGTGTTCTGTATAGATTTTTTTAATGCAAGAGTACTGGAGGCAAGAAAGCATAAATGTGAGTACATAGGTAAAGAATCTCCCGCATATAGTAAAAAGAGAATGGGAAAAGAGGGATATCCGTATGTGGTACCGACTGCTTTATGGAACAATCAGTTTTTTATCTTTACATGG
>ENA-OQDT01001395-OQDT01001395.1-human-gut-metagenome-genome-assembly--contig:-NODE-1395-length-14119-cov-4.204260_pt1 | contig 14119 bp, 14 predicted proteins | sample MGYA00242786_ERZ504617 | MGnify/ENA primary metagenome ERZ504617 (study PRJEB26092, sample SAMD00036337) | human gut metagenome | host: Homo sapiens | study: EMG produced TPA metagenomics assembly of...
AGATAATTTGTAATTTCAGAGGATTCGTAACATATTGGGTATCAATTATAACAAAAATCCTGCTTCCCATAAGAAGTGGGTGGGGAAATTATGTACCTTTATCTAAGCTTAAATGAAAGAGCCGTGGGGGTGGCTTAATTTTTCTTTATTTAAAGTCTTAGAATTACTGCCCACCAAAGCCCGTCACGAATGTTTTGAAATCCTCAAGCTGTACATTAAGCTCTATATAGTATAGCAGAATAGCAGAAAAACAGACCATGATACCGCAGGTATATAGGTCATAACCCACTCTTCCGTAAGTATCTTATCTATTTGACAATAATAAAAATGTAAAGGAGGATAATGACATGGACAATATTCGTATCCCAATACATATAGGTTAACATATAAGGGAGAATGGTCACGGAGTCCACAAACCATAGAATGAAAAAATATATTTCCATCGTGTACGGTTTATGTCTCTATCCGGATATTTGACCGGTGCCGCAAATGCGCAATGCATACTCCACAAAAAAACACCAGGGAGGAAAAATAAGTCATACTGAATAACGCCTGTCTGTAATGGGCCATGGATACAAATGAACTACAGATAATAGCTGCAATAGATATAACGATACAAGCACAAAATAATGTACGAACGTGTCCATCAGTTGCATTTGGATGAAACAGTACCACTTTATGCAATGTTTGGTTAGATTGAGTCTGAACATAGGACCTTAAAAATTAGACGGATATAAATTTACTAAAAATCTGTGGAAAAGAGGAATAGAAAGGCGGAAATGTTTTTAAAACGGCTATGAATAAAGCGTTTGTGAGGACAAATGAGGACAAAGGCATAAAACGAGGTAACGCAAAAAAAAGTAAATTTATGAAGTAGAAAGGTTGCTAAATCATTACCCCGTGAAAGGTGGTTTTTGATACTCCGTGCTGAATTTTTCTCCGTATGGCTTCGGTTGGTTTACAAGGCATAACTCATTGATACTTAATTTTAAACTTAAAAAACGAGTATGGCAAGAAGTACATTCAAAGTGCTGTTCTACGTGAACGGCAACAAGGAGAAAAACGATATTGTCCGCATCATAGGACGGGTAACGATTAACGGGATTGTGACGCAGTTCAGCTATAAGTAGAGTATCCCGAAAACGCTTTGGGACGTGAAAGGGAACAGGGCGAAAGGCAAGAGTGCGGAAGTACGTGATATCAACCTTGCCCTTGACAACATCAAGGCTCAAATCATCAAGCACTACCTGCGTATATTCGACCGTGAAGCGTTCGTGACGGCTGAAATGGTGAGCAATGCTTATCAAGGTATCGGCAGTGAGTATGAGACACTGCTCAAAGCGTCCGGACGTGAGAACGAAGTATTCAAGAAGCGTGTCGGAAAAGACAGGGTAATGGCAACCACCGTTCACGGGTGGTGGCAAGAAACCATGTGGCAGCGTTCATCAAGTCTTTTTACAGACGGACGGATATGTTCATGCTGGAGATTAAGCCCGACTTCATCAAGGGGTTTGCAGCCTACCTATCAACGAAAGCGGGACTTCACAACGGGACGATATGGGAAAAATGCATGTGGCTGAAAGGCGTTGTCATGTGTGTGCACTTTAACGGACTAATACCGAAAAAAACGTTTGCCCAATTCCACATCAGCCCTAATGTGACGGAACGTGAGTTCCTGACGGAAGATGAACTGAAAACGTTGATGACGCACGAGTTGGGGATGTCCAACTGTTCTATATTCGTGACATTTTTGTTTTCGCCAGCTTCACTGCCCTCTCTTTCGTGGACATCAAGGAACTAACCAATAGCAACATCGTAGAAGTGAATGGTGAGAAGTGGATATTGTCCAAACGGTACAAGACAAAAGTGCCGTTCCAAGTGAAACTGTTGGATACTCCTTTGCAGATTATCGAGCGTTACCGACCCTGTCAGGAAGACAATCTCATATTCCCTAATCTCAACTACTGGTCTATCTGCAAATCTCTGAAAAAGGGGATGAAAGAGTGCGGATAACAAAGGATATTTCATTTCAGTATTAAAACTATTAAACGGGCGTAATTTAATTCGACAGAAAATCCGGCTTCTGACAGCCATTTTTTCACTTCATTCCGAGAGTTTGCAGTTTGACTGCCATAAACAGCAATATTTCAGCATGGGGACATAGTTTGCGGATATTATCCACACTTTGTGCTGTTCCGCTTCCTCCATGTGTACAGAATGGGAGTATCTTTTTCCCGGACAAATCATAACCGGACAGGAAACTTTTTACAGGAGAAGACAGAAGACCACCCCAAATAGGACTACCGATAATCAATGTATCATAATCATCCATATTCTCTACTTTTGTACGCAGAGCTGGAAGAATATGATTGTCTCTTTCATTTTTGAAACGGTCAACCACTTCATTATATTCATCAGAATAGGGTTCTTCCGGTTCAATCTCCACCATGTCGCATCCAATAAGTTCATGGATAATGTTGGCTACAGTTTGCGTATGTCCGCTCCATGAGAAATAGACTATCAATGTTTTCCCCGGCTCTGAGTGAGGCAACGAATCTATCTTATCTTCAACAGCCGGAGTGTTGCTGCACGAAAGGAAGGTTAAGAGCAGCATTGCCAATAAGCACTTCAGTTTCATAACTATTTTTATTTAGGTTTTGGGGTTATCCTCTGTTAATTTCTATCTGTCCAGCTGTTTCTCATACAGCCACTTCGACAGCAGGTCAGCTACTTCCACATTGTTCAAATCCGACATCGGGAAGTGCGTATTCCCATGCAGACCGACATCGGGCAGATGAATGACCGTCACGTCACCGCCCAGCTTATTGAGCATTTCGGCCCACTTGCGCATGAGATGCAGACGGCGTGTCCATTCGTAAAGTTCCGGATGTTCGTCTGTTTCGGGCAGGTTATCCCCATAGTAAATGATGATGGGAATTTCCATGTATCTCTTGAAAACTGCCATAGGGACTTCTATTCCTTCTGTTTTTTTAGACCGTGTCAAGACTTTGCCTTCTTCGGGAACTTGACCGGTTGGGAAGGGTACACTTCCACCGGGTTCGTATGCTACAATGGCTTTGATGTTCTTCGTTTTGAGCAAAGTAAACCAACCCACCGGACCGCCTTGTGAATGAGTGACAAATATGGCCGGACCGATTTTGTCAAAAAGAGCAGCATAGGCATCGGAATAGACATCGAAGTCCAAAGGTCCGATGGTCGGCGTCATCTGCCGGAAGTACTGGTTTAAGGCTTCCCGGTCGCGACTGAACTGTACACCCTCGAAATAATCAGGATAGATTCCCACACGGAAACGGTTGAACCATTCTTCTTCATCGAATACCGGTTCCAGTGTGACAGCTTCCGTACTCCGTCCGGCATTTCCCCGGCGAGGCTGGTCGACAAGATAGGTGGAGAAACCTTTGCGAAGAAATATATTCTGAAACCCTTCGCGTCCGTCAGGAGTGGTCTCCCATGTTTTGGAAAACTGGCCGACACCATGTGCAAAAACAAGCGGATATTTCCGTGCATCAACCGGTTTCTGATAAAATACATAAGCATGGTCGCCGTGGTATTTGTGTCCCAATGAATCGGTCAGTACGGTGCCACCTACGGCAAAACTGCCTTGTTCCTCTATTTGCAGAATATTCCCTTTGTAACAATTACAGCCCGACAGTAAAGCGATGAACGTCATGTAAAATATCTGTTTCTTCATACACGGATTATTTTGGGATTTTAGACTCCTGCAAGGCATCGTAGCGGCTACCCACCACAGGAATGGCAGCTACGGCTGTTTCCAGTTCTTCTATCTCTTCTGCCGTGAAACGGATGTCGCAGACACGAAGGTTCTCTTCCAGATGAGAGAGTTTGGTGGTGCCCGGAATAGGCACGATAAAAGGCTTCTTGTTCATCAGCCAGGCCAAAGCTATCTGTGCCGGGGTAATGCCTCTTGTACGGCCGAAAGCGTTAAGAACTTCCACAATACGATAGTTGGCGCGTATGGCTTCGGGCTGGAAGCGTGGCAAGGTCTGCCGGTTGTCGTTGGTAACATCAAACTTGGTATATTCATTGATCATACCGCCCAAAAAACCACGGTTCAGCGGACTGTATGGAACGAAACCGATGCCCAAATCCTCGCACAGCTCCAACACTCCGTTCGTCTCTACCATGCGGTGCATCAAGTGATATTCGCTTTGGATTGCCGTAACCGGACATATCTTGTGCGCACGGCGGATGGTATCAACGTTTACTTCACACATGCCCCAATGCAGGATTTTACCTTCCTTGATGAGTTTGCTGCATGTTTCAGCCACCGCTTCAATCGGTGTGTTCGGGTCTATGCGGTGCTGGTAGAACATGCCCAATGTTTCAACTCCGAGATTGCGCAACGAGTTTTCACAAACCCGGCGGATGTTGGCCGGAGTGCTGTCCTCTTCGGTTTTAATCTGCACACCGTTTACAAACTTATGTCCGAACTTCGATGACACAAATACCCGGTCGGTATATCCTTTCAAGGCTTCGCCGACCAATTTTTCATTGATGTGGTAGCCGTAGCTTTCGGCTGTATCGAAAAGGGTCACCCCACGTTCAACAGCTTCATGCACCAGGGCGATTTCTTTTTCCCTGCTCGGGTACTGGCTGCGGTTATGGTTCAAGCCCATACAGCCATATCCCATTGCAGAAACAGTGAATGCCGTATTTCCGTGTCCCAATGTTCGCCGAGTGCGCACCGCCGCCATGCCTGCAGGGATGTTGTTTGCAACTTGTTGTTTCCCCATCCATACCCGTTCTGCTGCCGTTACCTTGTTCAAGGTAGGCCCGACACACATGGCAACTCCTGTCAATGCCGCCATTTTAAGGAATCTCCGGCGGCTCATATCCTTGTCTTTATCCATATTTGATAGTCTTTAAATTATTTCTGTTGCAAAGTTAACGTGACAGAATTGATAAACTTTTTTTGATATATATCATCTAAGCTGAATGATGTATTATCCTGTATTCCAAGCGATATTTATAGGCAACTATCTTTCAAAATCGTATATATTCAGTCCTAAATCCGGATTATATGTGCGACTTATCCGCTCGCTATAATCTTCCACCACGAACTCCCCTGCACCATTCTGTATTGCGGAAAGTAGATGTCCGGCTAAAGCGGAATAGTCGCTCCTGCCGACGGTTATATGCAAATGAAGATATACCTGCTCATTCATAGATGATATATTCCCTGTAAGGTTGGATATTTCCATTTGCTCCCGGAATGTCTTATCATCATATGCTTTTGTCTTGGGATTGAAGAAACGGAGGGTCAGCTCTCCGATAGCACCAATCCCGTTGATAGAACCCGACAGAATTCCTTTCTCCTTGCAGAAAGCATTCAGGGCTTTCACAATTTCAGTATGATTGTTAATGCTGACAATATACTTGTTGCCAATTTTCTTGTACGAATACATATTCTTTTCGTTTTGTGCGTTTGCCGGAGCAATCAGTACCCCGACAAACAGCAAGATAAACAATAATTTCTTTATAAAATGCCCCATCAGTACACTTATGACTGTCTCTGTTTTGATTAATCTTACCATAATAGATAAAATTATCCCACATCAGTGCTTTCCACTTTTGTTTTTAATCTGCACACCGTTTACGAACGTTACCTTGTTCAAAGTTGGCTCTTCCTTCTTATTTTCCATATTCTATAATCTTTAAATTGTTTCTGTTGCAAAATTACCCTCCTGCGTATTCGCTTTGCTGTATCATAATCACGGATAGCATTACCATTTTCATCTGAATTACCGCAAAGCATACCAGAAGAATTCCGAAATTTTTTTCGAACGGTATCTTATCCATCCGGGTCATACAAGTCTACATGATTGGCTCCGGGAACGATATACAGTTCTTTCGGTTCGCTGGCTTCTTGATAGGCATCCTCACTGAAATAGCGCGAATGTGCATGCTCGCCTGCAATGAATAGCACGGGGCGTGGTGAAATCTCTTTAATCATGGCAAACGGATAGAAGTTCATCAATGCCGCCTGACTGGTAAAGCGTATACCTTGATAGCGCGGATGATAGCCACGCAAGGGGTTGCGATAGTAATCGAAAAAACTCCTTCTGCACGGCATTGGCATTTCCCAGCAGTTTCTCCGGTGTGCCAAAGCGGATACGTGCTTCTCCCGTTTCTGCTTCCTTCCAACGTTGTTCGGCAACTTCATCCAACAGTTTGCGTCTTTGTTCATCTGTCATCGAATCCCCCAAACCGTTACGGGTGGCACGCCCCATATCATACATGCTCACGGTTGCCAATGCCTTGATGCGGGGGTCGAGAGAAGCCGCACAGACAGAGAACCCGCCGCTTCCGCAGATGCCAATCACACCGATACGGTTGCGGTCAATAAACGGTTGTAGTCCGAGCCAGTCTACAGAAGCACTGAAGTCTTCCACCAATGCGTCGGGCGATACCGTGTGACGCGGTTCTCCTCCACTTTCGCCTTGATAGGAAGCATCAAAAGCCAGAGTCACGTAGCCTCGCCGTGCCATTTCCTGTGCATAGAGTCCGCTACACTGTTCTTTCACAGCCCCGAACGGGTGTCCGATGATGAGGGCTGCATAGTGTTGCGCTTCATTGAAATCCTTCGGGAGGTACATTTCGGCGCAAAGCATGATATCATACCTGTTTTATAAAAGACCTTACGGACAGTAATTGTCGGATCTGTTTGAAAAGTCTTTGCCGGTTCATCGGATTCAGAAAGCACCATTCCGTTCCGACAGCGTGCCGCCATGATAAGTACTTCGTCTATCTGAGCCTGTGTCACGCCGTTGTGCTTGGCATGGGCAATGTGAGTATTCAACTCATTCTTCACGCCGTCCAACACCGACAAGGCAGCCACAGTAGACAGTTCACGGGTACGCCAGTCGAGATTGTCACGGCTGAATATGTCACCGAACAGATGAGCTTTCAGAAATTGGTCCAATGCCGGAGCAAATGTCAGCACTTCTCCTAGTGCCGGACGACCGAACAGTTTCAGCTGGTTTTGTCCACCGACAACAAACATATCCGAACTCTTTACCGGAGAAGGCTCCCGTCCGGCTTCATCCTTTATGCCTTGTGCTGCACGCTCTTTGGTGAGATTCATCAGCGTAACCAATGCACCCATGCTGCGTGGAAAGCCGCAATAGGCATAGAGCTGGGTAAGTACTTCTTTTTCTTCGCTCACGGTCAGCCCACAGTCAAGTCCTCTGGCAAGGATCACTTTGAGGCTGTCCTGATTGCCACGTGCGGCATACATACTGATGGCGGCAATACTTTGTTCTTTCTTGCTTAACATATTGTCCTTGTTTTGTGCCTGCGTATAAACGATACAGCATATCAGGCAGGCGATGGTTGTAATTAACTTGTTCATATTGCTTTCTGTTTAGTGATGAATTTATAAGAACTTGACAAACGCCGGTCTTTCCAGTCGGATATTTTTTCCCGTATTCTTCAGTAACCCCGTATTTCGGTTTCTTTCGAATATCTGTATGCAGTTGGCATCCCTGCAAACCACTGCCAAATAGCAACCATCCGGAGAGATGGCAAAACTTCGCGGATAAAGACCTGTTGGCTGAAATCCTATTTGAACCAATGTTCCTTTTTGGGAATCAATGGAATAAACAATTATGCCATCTTCTTTCAAGTGCTTGGAAGCATAGAGGAATTTGCCATCGGATGAAACATGGATATCTGCATTTCCCTCTGCAACGAAAGGGTCGCAGACAATTGTTTGTAAACGTTCCAACTTGCCTTCATTATAGGAGAATACAGTTATTTTACCCGAGAGTTCACTGATGAGATAAGCAAATCTGCCATTCGGGTGAAAACATATATGTCGAGGTCCTGAGCCGGAATCCATCTGTATGCGGACTACTCTTGATTCATCCAACAGAGAATGAGCCTTACCTGCTTCCGGTCGTTTGCCTATCGGAAACAGATAGATACAATCTGTTCCCAAATCGGTAGCAAGAAGGAATTTGCCATCAGGTGTAAAGGTCACGCAATGCAGATGCGATTGTTCCTGCCTTTTTTTATTCGGCCCATTTCCAGCAAAACGAATTATTTTTGTATCACGTTGCAACTTTCCTTTCTTATCCTGTGAGAATACCGTGATGCTGCCACCCTTATAATTTGCTGTCAGAACAAAGTATTCCTTTGGACTGAGAGTAATATAAATAGGAAGTTCACCGTCTGTAGATTGCGAGTTAAGCAGAGACAGCAGACCACTTTCCTTATCAAAAAGCAAAGCATTGGCAGTCGAACTTTTCCCTTCATCATCGCCTATGGCATAAATTCGATTACCAGTGCTATCAGATGTAAGGAAAGCAGGATTTGAAATCCCTCTCAGCCCACACGGATAGTCGACATCGGCAGTTTGTCCGTCAAACCGGTACATTCTGACACCTTCTTCGTCTGGCTTCATATAACATCCTACCAACAGAAATTTTGCATAAGTTCCCTTATCCGGGACATCTTCGGTTGACCGCGCTTGAATCGTAGTGAAGCTAAGCCATAAGATTAACATGACAAATAAAGCTTTTGGTTTCATCTTATTTACCTTTTTGGTTTCACTTGCAAAATTACAGCATTCACATACTGAAGATTAGACCTCAATCACTGATAAAATTACCACTTTCATCGGGCTTGGACCGGGTTAAATGTTATCTGTGAAAATGGTAAGACAGTCTGTGATTAGGGTTATATGTTCGTTGATTGAATGAACTAACTTTGTCGTCATGGAATAAAATAAATAAGGGATAGAAAAGAAACAGCTGTTCCTCAGACAGCAATGTCAATATAAATACTTATTTTTGTAAAAAACAAAAGGATGGTTATGGGAGATATAACAAGAATAGATACAGTTCAGCAGTACTGCGACCTTTTCGAAGTCGAAGCTCTGCACCCGTTGGTCAGCGTTGTGAATTGTTACGAGGTGCAGCCCATCAGACACTCAAAGAAACTGTACAACATTTATGCTGTGTTGCTGAAAGATACTGACTGCGGTACGATGAATTATGGACGGAGCCTCTATGACTATGAAAAAGGCTCCATGCTGTTTATCGCTCCGGGGCAGGTAATGGGTTCTGACGATGATGGCAGTCTGCACCAGCCGGCCGGATGGGCCCTGATGTTCCATCCCGAACTATTGCGCGGTACTTCCCTTGCACATATAATAAAAGAGTATTCTTATTTCTCATATAATGCCAACGAAGCACTGCACCTGTCAGAACAGGAGCGCAAAGTAGTCATTGAATGTATAAACAATGTAGCAGAAGAATTGAGGCATCCTATTGACAAGCACAGCCGTTCTTTGATTATTGATACCATGAAGCTTCTCCTTGACCGCTGCATCCGCTTTTATGACCGCCAGTTCATTACAAGGGAAAATGCCAACAACGATTTGTTGGCGCGTTTTGAATTGTTGCTCAATAATTACTATCATTCTGCCTTGCCAACGAGTAAAGGTATTCCGACGGTACAGTATTGCGCTGACCAACTGTGTCTTTCCACCAATTATTTCAGTGACCTGGTAAAAAAGGAAACCGGTATGTCAGCAATCAAGCATATCCAGCAAAAAATTATGGATATAGCCAAAGAAGCGCATCATGAACACGCAAAAAAGTATCAGTACAAATCTCAGATGAAATGGGTTTCCAATACCCGCAACATTTCACACGTTGGTTCAAGAAGATGGAAGGTTGCACACCGAACGAATATCGCAATGAAATTATAAAACAAGCGATAAACTAACTGGTCTTATCATCATTTATTCGTAGAGTCTCTTACAAATAATACTCTGGATATAACCAACAAAGCAATTAATGAACAACTTTGAAATCTTGAACCGATAAACAAAAAAGTTTGATGATCTCCTGCATACACTTTTCCCATCGGATGAACAGCTGTTGTCCGGTCTTTTTCCTGCGGTAAGTCAGGATTCCGTTCGCAATGTCTCCCTTTTTCAGATAAGCCATGTCCACAAAGGACATCCCCCGTGTGTAAAAGCAGAACAGGAACATGTCACGTGCGAAATCAAGGTGGGGTTTCAGGGACAAGTCCAGTCTTTTGATACGCCTGATATCATTTAAATGAATGGCCCGTTTCAAGGTCTTTTCCACACCTGTATAAACAGACTTGAACAGGTTTCGCTGTCCGGTCAGTCCGTTCTCCACCGCACGGTTGTAGACCGCTTTCAGAATGCGCATGTAGAACGAGATTGTATTGGGTGAGTTCCCCCTGTTTTTCAGATAAGCCTCGTATTCCATGAGCAAGTCAGAGCTAAGTTCGCCAAACAGTATATCGCTACCTTTCATAAAACTGCTGAAACTTTTGAGCGCGGCTGTATAGGTTTCAGAGGTCCGTATCTTTCCCAAACGTTTCAGCCTTACTATCTGTTGCCGGATATAGTCGTTAAACGAAGGTTCTTGTCCGCTGTCATGGAAACGTATGACGATATCATCCGCTGTAAACGGACCGGATTGGCTTAATGTCCTGATAGCCTTTTCCAGTCGGATTTTGTCCCGTCTTATCCGTTCCCCTACCGATAGAAGATAATTGTCCCGTTCCATCCCTGCAGGGTGTTGACAGGGAATGACCGCTTCGGAACGTTGGTCCCATTCCGAAGCGAAAAGTTTGTATCCGGTACTGATCTGCCTGACCACACGGTTATGAATCACCTGATAATACAGTGCGCCCTCCCTGCCTTCCGCGGACGAGGACCTGAATTTGGTTCTGATTGTTGCCATAGTGCAGTCATTTTGAATTGGGATTGTCCAGTTGCTTCCTGATTTCCTGTGCCTCCCTGAACAGCCGGTGCGCCAGACTGTCCTTGTAGGCTGCCATTTCATGGTTACGGATGCGGTTCCTGACCGAGTCCTCAAAAGCGGTCACCAGCCTTTCCACACGCCGGATCTTTTCCTCGTCCCGCTTGATGGTGAAATGCTTCTCAAGGAAGGCGATGTCGGGATCATCCCCCGGCAGGCAGATCCTGATGGCTCGGTATTTCAAATCGGCATCTTTCAAAAGCCGGTTCGTGCGGTACTGGTTGCAGTTGGTCCAGACGGAAATGATCAGTGCCAGGATCAGTGCTGAAGCTGTCGTTACCACTGCCTTGGATGCGCTTTCCAGACGGTAGGTCACCAGTCTGCGCTCCGGTTCCTTTTTCAGCAGGACCATTCTCTCATCCAGCCGTCTCACTGTCTCCTTTACAGCTTGGCAGTCTTGACTCAGGCAGTATCTAATCTTTTCCATCTCCCCGGCAAACGTTTCGGCAGACAACGGCCAGCCTTCCGACAACCGGACGGTATGGTTACGTACCGCTGCTATTTCCAAGCCGTTTTTCTCCACCGCGGATTGCAGGCGTTCCAGACGGATTTTCAGTTCCGCAATCCCTTCCGGGGAACTGGTCCGGTTTCCAACTGCGGGGCTTGTGCCTTCCACGGGCAGCGTCTCCACTTTCTTCTCGATCCTTTCAAGGCATCCGTAGATGCCTTCCAGATAATTTTCCTCTTTCATCTTTCAAAGTTTTTTGTTATACATATGGTTCACAAACTCCTTCCTTTCCTGCGCTTCTTCTTTCTCCGCAGGCGTTCCGCCTCTTTCTCGTCCTCCGTCGGTGCCACCGACGGCATGAACACGCCACCCGTACCGGTGACTTCGACCAGGTTATCAATAACAGAACCATGACTTTGTTCATGGTACGGTTGCTTTTGGGAAACGTCATTTTCCAGGGACGTGACATGGTTATGGTCCAATGCCGCATCCAGCCTTGACCAGCTGAAACTGCGGTCAATCCCACTTCCCTTGAATGACAGACCGTTCTTTATAAAGCGGATGCCCTGCACTTCATTAGTGTTTTCCTTGTACTTGAATTCCATTTCCACGCCCATTTTTAAGAGCTTATTTTGAAATTCTTTCCATGTATCTGCACTCCTCAAAGCTTCCTTGACCGCACGGTATATTTCGTATTTCACCTTTTCGGAAGCATGCAGCTTTTCCGTTTTAACGGACTGTTTGCCTTCGGAATAGGTGAGCGAATACTTGTCCTTAAGCATTTTTGTCACTTTCTCGTTGCGCCTGAAATCGTTGCTGTCGGAAATCACCTTCCCGTCGAAGTCCACCCGGTTGAAGACGATGTGGCAGTGCGGGTTGTCCGTCCCGTGATGCCTCACCACGATGAACTGCGTGTTCCGTATCCCCATCAGTTCCAGGTATTCCCCCGCCAGCCTTGCCATAAACGCGTCGGTCAGCCTCGGTGCGTCCTCCGGCTTGAAGCTGAGCGCGATGTGTCCCACCGGTTTCGCCACGTCCGGATTCAGCAGGCATTGCCACCGGAAACTTCGCGCCATCTCTTCTGCCGTTCCCAGCAGCACGCCTTCCGAGGCGATGATTTCCGCGTCGTCCTTCTGCGTCACGTAGCGTATGCAGCCGCCGAACGAGCGGCCTTTCCTGATCTTCCCTATCATGAGGCTATCCTCCTTTCGGTCTGTAATCATCCATGATCCGCTTCAGCTTTCCCAGCAGCCCCTCTATCAGCAGCCTTGTCCTGTAAAAGCCGGTCTGGTGCGAGAGCTTTGTCAGCTGGTTCAGGTTGTTAGCCATTCCCGCCAGGCTGCGCAACAGTGCGTTCTCCTCCGGTGTATGCCTTGCCGTAACGGTGGCCGCCAGTGCTGCCTCCCTGATATAGACCGCCAGACTCCGGCCGGACTTCCCTGCCCTGAACCTGAGAGCCTCGTAGCTGACGGGGGAGAACTTCACCGTCACGCCTCTGGTCAATTTACGCGTCCTGCCCAGTGCCGGACGGCCACATTTTTTCTTCATCCCATTCACATCGTTTGTCATATGTTTTTTCTTTTTCGTCCGTACTTCTTTCATTCCAAAATCTGCGACCGGCGGGAGCGGATTTGCCCTCCCAGCAACCGCCGGGCGCGGGGAGCAAGGGTTTTCGGGAATCCGGAAACATACCCTTGCTCCCCCCACAGAAAAATCCCCCCGCATTTTCCACATTGAAGCGGGTACACAGGGGACTGTGCATACATCGGGTATACTCCACGCCCGGTAACAGGCTGTCAGATTTTTCTCCACTGCTCGATGTCCTCACGGTAGGCGGCAAGATGCTCCCTGGCAAGGTTCTCCAGCAGTCCGGAAACGCTCATGCCACGCCCACCGAGCCTGCGGACGATGGCGTCCAGTTCGTCCCTCACATCCTCACTGACGAACACCGTCTTGCGCTTCCTAATCTTCGGGACGGTGAGGTATGTTTCTCGGTACTCCTCCAGCGAGACCCTACGCTGCCTGCCGCTCGTCCTTCTTCTCACGGGGTCTTCCGGTTCCGGCGGGGTGTCCTTTCTTCCCGCTTCCCCGGACACCTCTTCCGCAACGGCCCCGGATGGAATCACCGGTTCCGCATCCGTACCGGCGGATTCTCCCGAACCGGGTTCCATCATGAGTCTTTCCCACCACTCGTCGTGGCCGGCTCCGGGACTACGGCCGTTCTTTCTGTCTGCGGTTTCGGATACCGCCATTTTCTTCCCTTTCGTTTTTTCAGTCGGTTCACTTTTCATTGTACATGGATTTTAGATGGTTGATACTGTGGGCACAGTCTACCCGTTTGCCCGATTGTCGGAAGCAAATAAACCGATATAACAAGTGCTGTGAAACGGACGGGTCCGATTGGCGGGTTTGCCGTGTTATTCATATTGTTGGATCAGTCTGACGGTGATGACTTCACAAATATACGCACCGGAAATTTCCCACTCTTCGGGAACGGATCTGAACGTCTGTTTACTAAAAGCAAATGAATATTAAAATCCGATTTCCATGACATCTGATGACATATAATGACATCTGATGAAGGGGCGGAACCATATCCGGGAACAATCATTTACTTTGCAGATGAAACAAGTACGCATATGGTGTCAAAGGTAGTCATCCTGTCTTGAAATTCAGGACGTTCCGCCGGGATTCACTAAATTGCGGAACGGAATCCGGATCCGAAAAGAGAATGAAACAGATGTCAAACCTGAAATTACAGTGATTATGGAAATAGTGAACATTGAGGCAAGGACCTTCGAGGCGATGCTCTCGGCCTTCCGAC
>ENA-OQDT01001396-OQDT01001396.1-human-gut-metagenome-genome-assembly--contig:-NODE-1396-length-14110-cov-3.319316_pt1 | contig 14110 bp, 16 predicted proteins | sample MGYA00242786_ERZ504617 | MGnify/ENA primary metagenome ERZ504617 (study PRJEB26092, sample SAMD00036337) | human gut metagenome | host: Homo sapiens | study: EMG produced TPA metagenomics assembly of...
TTTTTTTTACAAAAAAATGGCTGAAAAAGGCCTGCTAATTGTGCTATAAGTGGAAATAGAGCTGGAAATATGATAAAATATATACATATTGTAAAGGCGTCTGCCTGGAATAAGAGCATGTACGTTAATTTGATTAAGGGAGGATGCGCAGTGAGAAATGATATCCATATCGCTTTTGGACAGTATTGCTGTTGCAGAAGAAACACCCTTGCGGGACGATCCCCGTTGCCATGTGGTCCCCTGCTGGTAAGACATGGAGATACCGAATGGGTGGACGGAGAAAAAAGCTTGCAGGAAATGTTTGCCATGGTGGAAGCAAGCGGGCAGCTGCCTAAAACTTCGCAGCCGGCCATCGGCAGATTTCTTGATGTATTTACAGAATTAGCTGCAGACGGTAAAAAAGTGATTGCGATCATGTTAGACGGTGTTTTGAGCGGTACTGTTCAGACAGCACGCTTAGCAGCCCGGCAGGTCATGAGTGAAATTCCCGGGTCTGATATCCGTGTCTTTGACAGTCTTACAGCAGCCTGTCCAATCAGCGGAATGGCAATGGAAGTACTCGCTTATGCTGAAACCGGCGCAACGATGGACGAGCTGGAGGAGTATCTGAAGGGCCTGATCGAGCGGACGGAAACGTATTTTTCCGTCAATACTTTAGATTATCTGCAGAAAGGCGGCCGCATAGGCGCCGTAGGCGCTTTAGTAGGTAATATTCTGGGCATACGTCCGATCGTGCACATCGATACCGCCGGCGAACTGGTCGTTGTCGATAAATGCCGTACCCGCAAGAAAGTATTGCAGCGCATGGTCGAGCTTGCCGCTGCGAATGCTCCTATAGAAGCTGTGTATGTGGCGAATGCTGAAGCAGAGGAAGACGCTGAAACTTTGCGCAAGGCAATGCTTGAATTGTTTCCCGGACTGCCTGTTCTGGTAACCGGGATCGGAACTGTTCTGGCAGCACATTTAGGACCCGGTGTTATTGGCCTTTTTGTGCGGCGGCAGCGCTGAAGAAAGGTGCAGACTTGATATGACAAGTAAACAAGAGGCGATTATCAGCGGCGAACAAATAAAAAATATGCTGTTGGGCGCTTATAAAAGTTTTGAAAAAAACTATCAATATATTAATGATTTGAATGTTTTCCCGGTACCGGACGGCGATACCGGCACTAATATGATGCATACGATGGCAGCAGTGGCCCGTGAGATCAGTCAACTGCAGAATGCGACTGTTTCCGAAGTGGGGACTATGGCAGCCCGCAGTGCGATCATGGGGGCGCGCGGTAATTCCGGCGTGATCCTGTCGCAGTTGCTGCGTGGCCTGGGAAAAGGCCTGGCCGGCAAAAAACGAGCTACCAGCAACGAGGTGGGCAAAGCTTTTCAGTTTGGTATTTTGTATGCTTACCGGGCGGTATCAAAGCCTGTTGAAGGAACGATCCTTACTGTGGCGCGTGCTATTGCCAAAGGTGCGTATCATGCTGTGCGTCAGGGTGAAGATTTTGAAGATGTTTTATGCGAGGCGTTGGAGAGCGGGAAAAAAGAACTGGCTCGTACGCCGGAACTGCTGCCGGCGCTGAAAGCGGCTGGAGTAGTGGATGCCGGCGGTCAGGGCTTGATCGTTTTCCTGGAAGGCTGTCTGGCAGGTTTCCGAGGCGAAGACGCAGGTGAGCTGCATCTGCCGCCGTCAAAGCCATCCTTCGCCAATTTTATCGAGATGGAAGTAGATTTGGAAAATCCTTATTGTACAGAATTTATCGTTAAGGAAGCTGAAGTCAAAGAGGACGTTGTACGCAGTACTCTTCAGCCTTTGGGTAATTCGTTGATCGTAGCTGTTGTCGGCGATATAGTCAAAGTGCATATCCATACCAAAGCTCCCGGGCTGGTTCTGCAGCACGGCTTGAGCTGGGGCTCCCTGCACGATATCAAGATCGACAATATGGCCGAGCAGCATCAGCATCGCGTTGTCGGTGCGCAGACGGAGAAGCACGGTCTGGCTGTACTGTCGGTGGCGGCCGGGAACGGTATTGCCAGCATCATGCATCAGCTCGGTGCAGCTGAGATCATCAGCGGCGGGCAGAGCATGAATCCGCCGGTAGAGGCGTTTATTAAAGTTTATTGAAAAAGGGCATCGGCGGAGCAGTACATTATTTTTAACCGAATAATAAAAAATATTATTCTGGCGGCGGAGCAGGTCAAAAAAATTATTGGGAGCAGCGCAGGTAGATTATGTGCCGACAACAAATCTGGCGCAGGGTCTGGCGGCACTGCTGCATTTTGACGCAGCTAAAACACTGCAGGAAAACAGCGCTGTGATGCGACGTGAGGCTAAGGAAGCCCACAGTGCTGCTGTCAGTATTGCTGTGCGTGACAGCGTTGTTAACGGGATAACTGTAAAAAAAAGGGCAGTATATTGGTTTGCTGGAAGATAAGATCGTTTATGCCGGAGCAACTCTGGAAGAAGTCACGGCGGAAACTGTCAAGCTGGCCGGCAGCGACTGGGAATTGATCAGCCTTTATTATGGCAGTGATCTGACACAGTCTGAAGCTGATAAAATCGCCGCAGAGCTTGAAGCTCTGGACGGCGGTTGGGAAGTTACAGTTTTTGACGGAGGTCAGCCGCTTTATCCGCTGCTGCTGTCGTTAGAATAAAAAATAGTGATCAGCAGGCCCTGCCGTGCGCGGGGCTTGTTTTATATTGTGGGAATGAGGGGAAGCAATGCAGGAGATCATGATCGCGATCGTTTTGGGGATCGCCGTAGGTTGCAGTGACCTTTTAAATTATAATGTGAAAAAATGGCTCAGCCGGTTTTCTACAGTCAGTCTGTTTATCATGCTGTTGTGTCTGGGTGCTAAGATCGGCTGTGATGCAGAGCTTTTGGGCAAACTGGACCAGTTGGGCGGCAAATCTCTGGTCATGGCAGTTTTTATCATTGGCGGCAGCGTGCTGATGCTGTGGCTGGTGCTGAAGCTTTTTGCAAAAACGGCAGCCCGGGCGGAAGGGAGCGATGAATAATGGTTTATGCTATTTTTACATTTATCGCTTTAGGAATCGCCGGCGGATATTTCTTTTTGGGATTGGAACATAAAGACCTGCTGGACGAGATTTTGATGTCGGCTTTGTATTTTATGGTTTTTGTTGCCGGTATCGAAATCGGCGGAAACAGGCATATTATAAAAAAAATCTGCAATCCGCAGAGTATTCTGCTGGCAGTTGCCATTCCAACGGCTGTAACTATCGGCAGTTTAGGCGGTGCGGCTCTTTCAGCCTTCGTGACCGGGATGGAAATGCGGGACGCGCTGCTTGTCGGCAGTGCTTTAGGCTGGTACAGCCTTTCCTCTGTAGTTATCAGTACGCTGTATAGTGTTGAGATCGGGACGATCGCCTTTTTAGCTAATATGCTGCGTGAAGTACTGGCATTTTTAGCCATACCGCTTTTGGTAAAAATCAATAAATTCCTGGCTTTGGCGCCATCAGGAGCTGCGACTATGGATTCCGGTCTGCCGGTGGTTATCAAATATACCAATATCAATGTCGGGCTATTCGCCTTTATCAACGGCCTGCTGCTGACGCTGCTGGTACCGGTGCTGCTTTCAGTACTGATGCCTGGTCAGTAAAAAGAAATCCCGCGCTTGTTTTAAACAAGCGCGGGATTATTGTTTTTAGTAGAAAAATTCGTTGATTTTTGTAAATGTCTTTTATCGGCGCCAGCTTCTGGGCGATCAGGGCCTGAGCCTGCTGAGGCAGTGAGCGGGCCTGCTGAGGGCAGATAGTAGTGCAGCGCAGGCACAGGATACATTTTTGGGGGTCAGTTGTGTGCGGCTGCCCGCTGGGGATAGCCTGAGTTGGGCAGGTGGCCGAGCAAAGACCACAGCGGATACAGGAATCGCTGACCTGAGGTACGACTGGCATAGGCTGCCAGTCTTTATAAGGACGATTGCCGGGGATATTTGTCAGCGCTGGCGCCTCTGTTAACGGCTTAGCGGAGATTTTTTTGGCAAAGTCAGTTAATTGTGCCAGATCGTCAGCATCAGGCCGGCCGGCGGCGATACTGCGCAGCATCGAATGTTCGGACAGTACGGCTGCTGCGGCGATCACACGGAAGGATTGACTGGTCAGACTATCGCTCAGCTCCAGCAAGGCATCTTCGTAGGCGCGGTTGCCATAAGCTGCTACAGCAATGGCGCTGGTATTCTGACCGTGCAGAGCGGTCAGCTGCTGCAGTGCAAAAGCTGGAACTCTGCCGCCGAAAAACCCGGTACGGCGACAACGATGATATCATCAGCAGCGAAAGTATACTGTGCCAAAGCAGGTAAAGACAAATCTATTTCTGTAAATCCGTCTGTATCAGCCAGAGCACTGGTAAGTGCCAGGGCTGCTTTTTTGGTACCGCCTGTAGGACTGAAATAAGCTGTATATATTTTTGCTGGTTTGCCGGTTATTGCTGTCATAAGACCGCCTCCTTCAGGGTTATGCTTCTGATTTTATTATGAGGCTTACAGTCTGGGCTGTCAACAAGCCGTCTTACCGCAGGATCTGGAGATATTTGTTTTCAAAGTCATTTAAAGGCAGAGGTTTACTGAATAAATAACCCTGCACCTCATTGCAGCGCAATTCCTTTAAAATATCCAACTGTTCCAGTGTTTCCACGCCTTCGGCAATCAATTTGATACCGAGATCAGAACAAATGACAGCCAGAGAACGGATAAGGATACGTGCCTTTTGGTTTTGTGCCAGTGTTTTTACCAAACTGCGGTCTAATTTTAAAATATCGAAATTGATAGTAGTGAACAGCGAAAGACTGGCGTTGCGAACGCCGAAGTCATCAATGGAAATAGAGAAACCATATTCCTTCAGTTTTTCCAAAGCCTGGCTGAAAACAAGCTGATTATCGACTTCGGCAGTTTCGGTGACTTCCAGTTCCAGCAGGCTGATGTCGATATTATGCTTGGTGATAAGAGCTAATAGCTGATCGGCCAGGAAATGGTAAGACAGAGTGCTGCGTGAAAGATTGATAGAAACGGGTTTGACCCGTAGTTTTCTTTCTTTCCAGATATTGATCTGCTTACAGACTTCTTCAAAAACATAAAGATCCAGCATTTTTATCAGTCTTGCTTCTTCCAGGATCGGAATAAAATTATTGGGGGCAATGATTTCTCCGGCCTGATTTATATAACGGATCAAAGCTTCAGAACCGATAAATTCCTCGGTATCCAAAGAAATTTTAGGCTGGAAATAAATGCAGAACTGTCCGGCTGTCAGTGCTTCCTGCAGAGCGCTGTAATTGGCCAGATTGAGGATATCATCTAAATTATGCCGATAGCGGCTTGTTTTTTCTTTGCCATAATAAAATTTTTTCTTATCCGTATACATAGCGCTGTCAGCCTGCTGCAGCAGGCTGTTTAAATCGCTGGGGGATTTGACCCAGCAGCTGCCTGTAGCGATGGAGAAGGGCAAGTTAGTTTTTTTACAGAAAATATTACGCAGCAGGTTAAATTTTTCATAAAAATCGGTTTCTGTCAGATCATAGGTAATAATAACAAACTCATCACCGCCGATGCGGAAAAGTTCGTCGGGTTTAAAAAGGTTGAAGACTTTGGCTACAGTTGTTATAAGGATTTTATCACCCTGGTGATGGCCGTAAAAATCATTGATTTCCTTCATACCGTTGATATCGATATAAATAATGCCGGCAGAAGCATATTGTCCCGGCCTGAACTGACTGAGCACGTCCATAAAAGCGTTTCTGTTCAGCGCGTTCGTCAGCAGATCGTGGTAGCTGAGGCGATGCAGCATATCGACATGATTCCGATGTCTGATCGCATAGGAAAGAAAAATGGACATGGAAAGCAGCAAATAAGAAGAATTTTGATTTTTTCACTGTCGTAATTATCGATGCCGATATAGCCTGCCAGCTTGTTATCCAAAAAAATAGGCGCAGCGATCAAAGAGGTGATTTCCTGGGCGTGCAGCGTAGCATAAGCCGCCGGATTAGTCTTTTGCAGCTGTTCGACATCGTCGATGATGATACAGTCGTTTTTTTCAAAAAACGGCAGCCAGTCGGAAATCAATGACAGATCGAGCTGCTGCAGCTTCTCCAGCTGCGGCGAGATCCCGGGAGCTGTCCATTCATGTGTGTTGTTCATCAACTCGTCTTTGATTTCAAAAACATAAGCACGGTCAGAAACTAGAAATTCGCAGATCTGGGTCAAGACAGCATTGATCGTCTGATCGAGGTTATCGACGGCGTAAAGCATTCGGACACAGTTGGTAATTAAGGTCTGGACATCAAGCATATTTTTCAGTTCCTGCTTTTGCAGTTCAAGTTCTGTTATATCAAAAGCTATTTCCATGCGTGCAGTTTTGCCGCGCCATTGGATTATTTTATCCTTGAGTAAAAAGTGTCTGCCGATAGAGGGATTTGTGAATTCCCAGGTATAAAAATTATCATCGCACAGTCTGTCGTTGGTACAGAATTCGCAGGGTGAAGTTTTACCCTGTAAAACTTCATAGCATTTTTTGTGCTTGTAGTTTTCCAGATGCAGTGTCTGGCAGCCGGTCTGATTGACAAACAGCAGCTCGTAGGTTTCTGGATCGGAAACATAAACAAGTTCCGATATTTCATTTAACAGACTGAGGGTATTGATATCTCTTTTCATGTTTATCACCTAAATATTATTGATTGTTATTTAAAAATATTATATCATAAAAATAAAAGGTATACATATCTTTATATTTATTAATATTATGATAAAAATATAATTTGTAACAATAAAAAACAGACGTCTTAAAAGACGTCTGTTTAAATTATATTTAGACGGTAGTTTTTTTTGCCTGTTTTAAGCTCAGGCCGATACGGTTACGTTGTTCGTCGATGCTGATGATGACCGGCTCGATCACATCGCCGACGCTGATAACGTCCAGAGGGTGGTGAAACCGGCTGTTGGATAATTCGCTGCGGTGAATCAGACCGCTGGTTTTTAGGCCGATATCTACGAAAACTCCGAAATCGACAACATTTTGGACTGTTCCTTTGACAACGCTGCCGATCTCCAAATCGCTCAGTTTGCTACCTTTTTGCGTGTCAGCGGTGCCGGAGCATCTTCGCGCGGATCGCGCCCCGGCCGGGCCAGGGCTTCCAGGATATCAGTTACAGTCGGCAGGCCGGCGTTCAGTTTGACGGCAATTGCAGAGGCGTCGGCTTTAGCTGCCGCTTCCTGAACAGCGATGTCATTACAGTGTTTCAGGTCAAAGCCAAGCTCTGCCAGGATCTGCTCTGCTAAGGTATAGCTTTCAGGGTGGACGGAGGTATTGTCTAAAGGATTTTTAGCCTGGGCGATACGCAGAAAGCCTGCGCATTGAGTAAAGGCTGCCGGACCCAGACGGGCAACTTTTAAAAGTTCCTTACGGCTGGTAAAGGCACCGTTATCGTCACGGTAGGCAATAATATTTTTGGCGACGGTGCCGGAAATGCCTGCTACGTATGAAAGCAGCGCGGGAGAAGCTGTATTCAGCTCGACGCCGACGTGGTTGACGCAGGACTCGACAACAGTACCTAAGGTCGCAGTGAGTTCCTTTTGATTGACATCATGCTGATATTGACCAACACCAATAGCCTTGGGCTCTATTTTGACAAGCTCTGCCAGAGGGTCCTGTACACGGCGGGCAATGGATACCGCTCCGCGCAGGGAAACGTCCAGATCTGGCAGCTCTTCGCGGGCCAGCTTGGAGGCAGAATAAACAGAAGCGCCTGCTTCGCTGACGATCAGGTAAGCAATATCAAGATGGTATTTTTCGATCATCTGGGCCGTAAACTCCTCTGTTTCAAAAGAAGCAGTTCCGTTGCCGATAGCTACCAGGGTCACTTTATGCCTGGTCACCAGATCCATAAAGCCGGCTTCCGCCTGTTCACGCTGATGCTGGCTGCCGGTGATATACAGCGTATTGATCGCCAGTGTACGTCCGTTGGGATCAATAACGGCTGCTTTACAGCCGGTGCGGTAACCGGGATCGAGACCTAAAACAGTATGCCCGGCAATAGGCTGCTGCAGCAGCAGCTGCCGCAGGTTGGCGGCAAAGACAGAAATAGCCTGTTTTTCTGCTTTTTCCGTCAGTTCGTTACGCAGTTCCCGCTCCAGCGAGGGAAACAGCAGTCTTTTGTAGCTGTCGGCAACAGCATTTGTATAAAGCTCGTTCCAAACTGTGTGCGGCTGGATTTTCAGTTTTTGAGCCAGTTTAGTCAGCATGACATCCGCAGGATAATTTAGGGTGAGCTTCAGACAGTTTTTGCTTTCACCGCGGTTCAAGGCTAAAATGCGGTGCGGCGGCAGCTGACGTACCGGTTCGGAATATTCTTTATACATCAGGTAATCCTGCCCTTCGGTTTCGTCAACTGTCAGCGTTGAAGCGAGTTCGGCACCTTTCCAAAGTTCTTTGCGGATCAGTTCGCGGATATCGGCGCGGTCGGAAATATTTTCGGCAACTATGTCGGAGGCCCCGGCCCAGGCTTCGGAAACAGAGTTGATACCTTTTTCAGGATCTACATGCAGGCTGGCCAGCTTGTCTAAGGTCATTAGCGGCTGGGATTGAGCCATGATCAGTTCTGCCAGAGGCTCCAGTCCGCGTTCACGGGCTATCTGTGCCCGGGTACGTTTTTTAGGACGGTAAGGCAGATAAAGATCTTCCAGCTCCTGCATTTTGACAGCAGCTTTGATCTGGCTTTCAAGTTCAGGGGTCAGTTTTTCCTGTGAAGTTATTGATTCCAGTATTTCCTGACGGCGTTCTTCCAGATTACGCAGATATTGAGCACGTTCGCTGATCATACGGATTTGTTCTTCGTCCAGCGATCCGGTCACTTCCTTGCGGTAGCGGGCGATAAAAGGGATAGTATTACCGCTGTCCAGCAGTTCTAGAGTTGCGGCTGCCTGCTGCGGTCTGACCGACAGTTCGCCGGCAATTATTTGTTCAATGGTCATGGGTCTACCTCTTTCTTGTGTATAATAATTATAAAATTCGCTTTTAATTGCCAAAATCCTTGTGGAAGGTTTGTGAAATATGTTTAAACAGCTGCAATTAAAGGATATTAAATATTGACAGGAAAGTTTTTCTTTATTATAATTTAGTAAATAATAGATAAAGATTATCTAAAACTAAACAGGCAATAAATGCCGGACAAAAAACATTTCAACCAAGGAGGTAAATCATGTTAAACAACCAAGAACTGACCGCCCTGCTGCGTCAAAACGGTTATAAAGTCACTCCGCAAAGATTGGCAGTTTATGAAGCGCTGGCTAATACCAAGCAGCATCCCAGTGCTGAAATGCTGTTCGGTACCCTGCAGCCTAAATATCCTTCCATGAGTTTTGCTACGGTTTATAAGACCGTCGAGATTCTCAATAAACTGGGACTGATACAGATCATCAATACCGGCGAGGACAGTTTCCGCTATGATGCTGATATCAGCGAGCACAGCCATGTGCAGTGTACTGTCTGCGGCCGTGTCGATGATGTACCGGCTCTCAATGACCGGTCTCTGGTCGTAAAGGTGGAAGAAGCAAGCGGTTACAGTATCGACAAACACCAATTTTATTTCTTTGGCGTTTGTGAGAAGTGCCGTAAAAAACACTGAAATTAGAGAAATGTTTATGTTGCCCCGACTGTACAGTCGGGGCTTTTTTATTAAGAACACAGAGTTTTTATTGTATGATAATATAGAATATTGTTAGTGTATAATTACAATGAACAGCTATAATTAAAATTATGGCTCTGTTTTTATAAAAATTTACTTTTTTGTCAAAGCAGAAAGTATAAAGTTTTGATATAATATATAGGAGCAAAAATCATTATAGAAGATGAGGAGGAGTCGGGGATGACGATTGCGAAGCATCTTGAACATACTTTATTAAAACCTGAGGCAACTGTCGAGGATATTATGCAGCTTTGCAGCGAAGCCCGGAAATACGGGCTCTTTGGCGTTTGTGTGAATCCGTGTTATGTGGGGCTGGCCAGACATCTGCTGAGCGATACGAACGTCAAGGTTGTGACAGTAGTAGGGTTCCCGCTGGGAGCTACATTTTCTGAGGTCAAGGCTCTGGAGACAAAAATGGCGGTCGAAGCGCACGCTGATGAAATAGATATAGTCATGAACGTATCGGCATTTAAGACCGGTGATTATGCTGCTGTAGTCAGTGATATCCGCAGCGTAGTCGAGGCGGCCAGTCCGTTTCCGGTCAAGGTGATCATTGAAGCCTGCCTGCTGACAGACGCTGAAAAGTGTACGGCCTGTCGTTTAGTAGCCGAAGGCGGTGCGGCGTTTGTCAAGACCAGTACGGGTTTTAACAAGGGAGGCGCTACTGTCGATGACGTAAAGCTGCTGGCAGCCGAAGCAGAAAAGTATGGTCTCAAAGTCAAAGCCGCCGGAGGTATCCGCGACGCGGAAGCTGCGCAGGCTATGCTGGCTGCAGGAGCTGAACGTATTGGAACCAGTGCCGGGCACAAAATCGCGGCAGGCGAAGCATGAGCAGTGAGTTTGAAATCACGATTCTGGCCAGCGGCAGTAAAGGCAATGCCGCGGTGATACGTGCCGGAGAGCAGGCTTTTCTGGTAGATGTCGGCATCAGCTGCCGCCAGCTGACGGAACGTCTGCATCAGGCAGGCATGAAGCCTGAAGATTTGACGGGCGTACTGTTGACACATGAGCATAACGACCATGTAAAGGGACTGCCTGTTTTTTGCCGTAAATACCGTCTGCCGGTGTTTGCCAATGAAAGGACCTGGCAGTATATGCCGAAAAAAAGTGAAATGGAACGCAGCTGTTGCCGCTTACTGCCCAAAAAACTGAGCAGCGGCAGTTTGGAAATAATCCCTTTTGCCGTCCCGCATGACGCAGCCTCTACAGTAGGCTATGTTTTTAAAAGCGGCGGCAGTAAATGTACATATCTCACCGACGTAGGCTTTGTGACAGACGAGGTGCGTCAGAATATAGCTGATGCTGACGTAGTGGTGCTGGAAGCCAACCACGATGAAGATATGCTGAAAAATGGCAGTTATCCGCAGATACTCAAGCAGAGGATTCTGGGAACACGCGGGCATTTATCCAATGTTTCGGCAGCCTGGCTGCTGGCGCATATGGAGCGCCTTCCGGAAGAGGTTTTTCTGGCGCATCTGAGCCAGGAAAACAATTTGCCTTCCCTGGCCCTGCAAACGGTGCGGGGTATTCTGGACGCTAACGAAGTTGGCGCGGATACAAAAATTTATATCACATCGCAGGAAAACATAGTAAAAAATTATGATTGAGGAGTGTTGAGATGGAGAGAAGCTTTATGAAAAAAACCATGAATATCTTTTTCTGTGCTCTGCTGGGAGCTGCTGTACTTATAGGCGGCTGCAGTGATAACAATAAGGCTGAGGCAGTAAAGGAACAGAAAACTGCTGCTGCGGCACAGAAAGATGCCAGCCTTTCCGGTGCCCGTAACACGCCGATCGTAGCGGCGGCTAAAAAAGTAGGTCCGGCAGTAGTTGGCATCACTAATAAAGCCTATGTGCGCGATATTTTTAATCGAGTGCAGCTGACGGAACGCGGCACAGGTTCCGGCGTTATTTATGACAAGTCCGGTCTGATCGCGACTAATAACCATGTTGTAGAAGGCGCTTCAGAAATCATCGTCAGCCTGACGGACGGACGCAGTGTCAAAGGCAAGGTATTGGGGGCCGATGCGGCAACTGATCTTGCCGTAGTAAAGATCGACGAAAACAATCTTCCTGTTGCCGATTTCGGTGATTCCTCAACTTTACAGGTCGGCGAACCCGCTATTGCTATTGGTAATCCGCTGGGGCTGGAGTTCCGCGGCAGTGTCACAGCCGGTGTAATCAGCGCTTTGAACCGTTCCATCCAGTTAGGGGAACGTAAATTTGACCTGATCCAGACTGATGCGGCGATCAATCCCGGCAATTCCGGCGGTGCGCTGGTCAATGCGGAAGGGGAGGTCGTAGGTATCAATTCTGCGAAGATCGCTGTTTCCGGTGTCGAAGGCATCGGGTTTGCTATCCCCATCAATTCGGCCAAACCGATTTTGGATGAACTGGCTAAAAAAGGTCGTGTAGTGCGTCCGTATATTGGCGCCAGCCTGGTCGATAAGGATATTGCCAACCGTTACGGTTTTGATATCGACCTGCATGACGGTATTTTTGTTATGAAGGTTTGGGAAGGCAGTCCTTCGGCTAAAGCCGGCCTGCGTCCCGGCGATATCATTCTCAAGTTCAATGGTGAGAAGATCGATAAAGTAGTAGAGCTGCGCGGCAAGCTGGCTGAGCTGAAAGTCGGCGACAGTGTGGATGTTGTTGTTCTGCGCGGCGGCGCTGAAGAAACGATCCACATGACACTGGAAGAGATTCCTGAGGAAAACCGTTAAATGAAGATCACCATTGCCTGTGTGGGTAAGATCAAGGAAAAGTATCTGACGGCGGGGATCGAAGAATTTACAAAACGGCTGCAGCCGTTTTGTAAATTGGAAACGATCGCTATTGGAGAAGAGAGAATGCCGGAAGATCCATCGCCGGCCTTAAAAGAACAGGTGCTGGGCAGAGAAACAGAACGTTTGCTGGCAGTGCTCCCGGAAAATTCGTATGTGATTTTACTGGATGTTAGTGGCAAGGCCGTAAGTTCACCGGAGCTGGCCGCCAAAATAGAGAAGCTGGCCTTAGCGGGCAGCAGCCATATCACCTTTGTGATCGGCGGTGCTTTTGGTTATACGGATGCATTGCGGCATCGGGCTGATGAGCGTATTTCTTTTTCCAAAATGACTTTTACCCATCAAATGATCCGCCTGCTGCTGGTAGAGCAGATTTACCGTGCGTTTAAAATCAGCCGCGGCGAAAAATATCACTGGTAAGTAAACAGCCCTGATAATTTATCAGGGCTGTTTTTTGATAAAAAATAAAAAGTTTTATTTGACATAGAGCAAACTCTAAGGTTTATGATACAATTAAGAAAGAATGATTTGATGCTTGGAGGGATACTATGCGAAGCTGCAAGAAATATCTGCTGCTGCTGGGTCTGCTGTTGATGGCTGCGGTCGGAGGCTGTGGCGGGATCGGGTATGAAGAAACGGATGAAAATAAGCCGGTTACGATTAAAGGACCGGAAGGCTTGCCTACTAATCCTAAAATACTGATTGCTTATTTTTCCACATACTGGGAATACAGCGTATTTTTCCAGTTTGTATCCTATCATGCAGTACTGGTATTTATCATCGTCCCTATGCTGGGTAAGGTATTCGTATACTTTTATAAATCCCTCGGGTCCGTAATAATCATCAGCGTTTATTACGGCAAAAGGTCCATTTACAAGATGCCTGCAGGCGAGCACTGCATGGGATGTCCCCCATGGCTTTTCCCGTCCCTGCGGAATCTTCGCGTCTTCAGGAATATCATCAAGTTTCTGATAGGCATACTGTATATCCATATACCTGCCGGCTCTTTCATCCACAAGTTCTCTGAAAATCTCCCTGTTTTCTTCCTTTATGACAAATATAGCTCTGTCGAAGCCTGCCATCATCGCATCGTAAAGTGAAAAAATCGAGTATTATCTCTCCCGCATCAGTTATTTTGTCAACCTGTTTAAGACCGCCGTATCTTGAGCCCATCCCTGCTGCCATTATTATCAAAACAGGTTTTTGTTCCGTATTCATTTTAACATCCTCTTTTTCCTTAGTTTTATTATCTCAAGTGCTTCTATCATCCCTGCCAGAATAGCTATGCCTAAACACCAGCCAGCCAGTACGTCAGTCGGATAATGCACGCCTAAATATATTCGGCTTGGACCTACGCATAATGCAGGAACAGCCAAAATCACAGTCAAAATATTGGCTGCGGTTTTATTCTTTATATTTTCTCGTATCAAGTATATTAAAAGTCCGTAGACAAATATGCTGGTTATGGAGTGACCGCTTGAAAAGGAGAATCCTCCTTCGTTTACAAGGTGAAGAATATCATCAGGTCTAGGTCTTTGAACAATATGCTTTATACTTTTATTAATCACAGTAACCAGTACAGCTCCTGCTGATACAGGTATTCCGTAAACTGTCCTCGTACGTTTTACTGCAAGCAAAACTAAGA
>ENA-OQDT01001397-OQDT01001397.1-human-gut-metagenome-genome-assembly--contig:-NODE-1397-length-14103-cov-3.361906_pt1 | contig 14103 bp, 13 predicted proteins | sample MGYA00242786_ERZ504617 | MGnify/ENA primary metagenome ERZ504617 (study PRJEB26092, sample SAMD00036337) | human gut metagenome | host: Homo sapiens | study: EMG produced TPA metagenomics assembly of...
AATGGAACGTGAGGAATTTGTAGTTCCGAATTCAGTGACTTCTGATGGAAATGGTGGTTATACGGCAAATTCTAATGCTGTTACTCCTGAATTGTACTGGGGACGTGCTGCCGGAGGTAATATCGGTGTGGGTGAGGCATTTTTATATGATGCTACTAATATTCGTCTACGTAATATTACCGTTGGTTATGATTTTGAGAAAAAATGGTTAGAGAAAACCCCATTACAGAAAGTACGTGTATCATTCGTGGCGAATAACGTTTGGATGATTGTAAATCATTTGGAAGGTATTGATCCGGAATCTATTTCGGCTACAAATTCCAATGCTACTGGTTTTGAGAATGGGGCAGCTCCGACTTCTCGCTCTTTCACATTTAATGTAACAGTTGGTTTCTAATAAGAAAGATGATTTTAAGTATGAAAACATTAAAAAGAACAATAATAGGGTTAGCTTCATTAGCCGTTTTATTTACTGCATGTAACGACTTTGAGGAAATAAATAAAGACCCGAATGCCGTAGATGAAAGTGCGATCAAAGTATCTTATCTACTGAATAAATCAATCATTGGGGGGCACAGCAGAACCCGCATATCGCAGAGCGTGTGTTCGTGTATCAATGGAAAAGTGCGGCTCGTTTTGAACGTCGTAGTGGTTTAGCTACAGGTGCGAATTATAATGATTATAATACGGACTACTTTGGCGTTGATTATGGAGTGGGATGGCTGAACAATGTTAATATGGCCGTGAAAATTGGTACGGAACGTGCCGCCAATCCGGAGTATCCTTATGAGAACAATTTGCTACAGATGTCTCGTATTTGGCGGGCTTATGTCATCTCTGAATTGGCTGATAACTTTGGTCCTGTGCCTCCGGCAAACGCTTTTGATGGTATCGTAGAATATAAGAGTATAGAAGATATTTATGATTTTATTATTTCTGAATTGAAAGATGCCGCTGGCAAGATAGATGTAAATGCGGATATGAGCGCTATTACATCAGAGAAAACGGATGCTTTCTATGATGGTGATGCCTCTAAATGGATAAAGTATGCGAACTCATTACGCTTGCGCTACGCTATGCGTTTATCTGCTGTAGATCAAGCTAAAGCAAAGGCTGCTTTTGAGGATGCCGCTTCGACGAATAATTTTATTACTACGCAAGATGAAATTGCTCAGGTGCAAGAAAAAGGCGGTTGGACTGATCTTGATGGTGTGATGTCTCGTCCTTGGAATGCCCAACCCATTTCGGTCACCATTAATAATATGATGATTGGCCTAGGAGGAATCGATTTCCAAGTTCCTGCGGCGATAAAAGAGGATGTGGTATTGAAAGATGCTCGTAATTATCTAGGCCTTCGATTAGAAAAACACTTACCGGTTTCTACGAATGATCCGGCTGCAGGCTATTTCTTTGATGCTCTTCCTTCAAAGATTGATCCTCGTGCTACTAAGTTGTTTCATATTCCGGGATATGATGATGGTACTGTTTATTTCTCTAATATCGGTTTGGCTGATAAGGCTCGTTTAGCGGATCCTGCTACTGGAAATGTTGAGGATAACAATAAGACATATTTGGAGTTGAACGTGAAATATACTTGGAATACTTGGGTTGCTGGAAAATGGGATAAATACTCAGCGCTAACCAGCGAATTGACAGGAGCAAGTAAGACTTATCCTTCTTTATCCAAGATATATCGTGAAAGTACGAATAAGCGTGTATGGTTTGGGCCGTGGGAGACGGAGTTCTTATTGGCTGAAGCTGCGTTGTATGGTTGGAACGTGTCTGGTAGTGCGAAATCTCATTATGAGGCTGGTATAGCACTTTTCCTGAAAAACGTCAAATGCGGAGACATCCGTTATGGCCGGCAGATTTACGATTATCAGGAAGGAACGGTCACCAGCTTTGCCCCGGGACAGGTGGTTGAGGTGGACATGCCGCAAGGAGTACGGCCGGACGCCCACGGCCTGCTGTTTCACCCCGACTTGATTAAAGGAACTTCTTTAGGACAAGACATCAAACATTATTCATTCTTTTCGTACGCCTCGGCCGAAGCCCTGCACCTATCCGAAGAAGAAAAAAGCATATTCACAGATTGTCTGGAGAAAATAAGAATGGAACTCCAACATCCGATCGACAAGCACAGCAAACGTCTGATTTCACGGAACATCGAACTGCTGCTGGATTACTGCATGCGCTTCTACGAAAGACAATTCATTACCCGTTCGGAAAGCAACAAAAGCGTACTGGTAAAATTCGAAGCCTTGCTCGACGATTATTTCCAAAGCGACAAACCGCAAACAGACGGACTGCCTTCCGTAAAATACTTCGCCGACAAAGTGTTCCTGTCACCCAACTACTTCGGTGACCTGATAAAGAAAGAAACCGGAAAAAGCGCACAGGAATACATCCAGACCAGAATGATTGACATAGCCAAAGAGATGATTGCAGGAACGGAAAAGACGGTCAGCCAGATTGCCTATGAACTGGGATTCCAATATTCGCAGCATTTCAATCGCATCTTCAAGAAGAATACGGGATACACACCCGGAGAATACAGAAAGCTGCAAATATAAAGGATACCGATAAGATTTCCTTATGAAAAAAGAAATACTGAATATAGAGACCGTACATCAGTGTAACTGTTGTATGGGCTGCAAGACGCTGCATCCGCTGGTAAGTGTCGTTGACCTATCCGAAGCCAATCTGGAGCAGCGTACCATCCGATGTGATTTCTATACGATTATCCTGATAGAAGGGGAAGCCGGAAAACTTATGTACGGACGCAAATACTACGACTATTCCAACGCCACACTGATATTCCGTATGCCGGGCGAGTCCATTAAGCTGGGTATAGACAATATGCTTGCCCCCAAAGGGCGAATGCTGGCTTTTCATCCGGATTTAATGGCGCACACTGCATTGGGGAACCACATCGGAGACTATTCCTTCTTTTTCTACAAACCGAACGAGTCTCTGCATCTTTCATCGCGCGAAAAGATGAAAATCACAGAGTGCATCCGCAATATCGAAGAAGAACTTCGGCATGCCATAGACCGCCATAGCAAAACTTTGATATCGCGCCATATCGAGCTATTGCTGGATTATTGTGCGCGTTTCAACGAACGCCAGTTCATTACCCGTTGCGAGGCCAATAAAATAATTCTGCACAAAATCCATTCACTTCTGAACGGATACATCTTGTCCGGCAGACTGGAAGGCGGTGCGATGCCCACAGAAGAATATTGTGCAGACGCTCTTCACTTGTCACCTTGCTATTTCCGCGACCTGCTCAAGTTCGAGACCGGAAAAAGCATGCACGAATACTTTCAACTGATGCGGCTGGACATGGCTAAGAAGATGTTGCGGAACAAGGATTATACGGTCGGCATGACAGCCAGGAAGCTGGGATATGCAAATTCACAGCACTTCACCTGCCTGTTCAAGAAGATAACGGGAATGACACCGACGGAATATAAATATGCACAGAATTAAAAAGGATTATCTTGCCGGCATTGGCACAAAACAAACGCCACAAACGGTTAAATCGCACGAATATACTGCAAACATTCCCGAATATTTTAAAATACTCCAAACCAAGTGCCTTTACCGATTGTTGTCCCCCACATAACTCTAAAACTTAACTGATATGATTAATTATGTGGATAAAATGGCGGATGCCCTGGTGGATGTGCTAAAGTATTCGAACCAGGATGTGGAATGGGTGGAACCCGATGACATGAAACCCAATGACGGCGTACAGCCCGAATGGTTCTATCCTGCCATAGAAAATGCGGAGTATTCCGAAATTACCGCTATCCTGCAATATACCCAGCAGGAAGCCGTCTTTGAAGATGAAATCGGCGAACTGATGCTGGGCATCGCCTTGGTGGAAATGAAACATTACGCACACATACGGGACGCCATCGTAGCACTGGGCGGTACACTTCCCAAACCGTATGACAGCAAGAACGTCAATATAGGCGAAACACCCGTCGAAGCGCTCACCCTCGCCGCGCATTCGGAAGTGGCCACTATCGGGTTCTACAAGTCGGTGAAGGAACGAATTACCGCAAGTACACCAACCGCAGACATTGCCCGCAAGCTGCTGACAAAACTGATTGCGGACGAAAGCCTTCACCTCAAACTGCTTACCCGGCAACTGAAGGTCATGGCAGGTGACGACAAGAAGTATGACGAACTCATGAAGAAGATACTGGACTGACAAAGTATTACCGTTTTTCTCAATAATTCATTACCTTTGCAGCAAAATTACAAATAAACGAATCAAAACAATAGGGAACAATGAGTGTACACGATTTATGCTGCATCGGTTATATTACACAAGACAAGATAGTTACCACCAAGAACACGATATACATGCCGGGCGGCACTTCCTTTTACTTTGCACATGCCATCAAGCATCTCGACCCGAACGGCTTTTTATTGGTCATACAGATGTTCGGCACCGGGCACCACATAGATCATCCGTCCGCCCGGGCGCAGCACCCGCAGGAATTCCTCCTGTGCAAAGGGCGAAAAGCAGTTCAGCAGCAGGTCGGCCCAGCCGGTGCGCACCGGCTGGCTGAAGCTGGACGCCACCGCATACTGCGCGGCGGGCAGCGCCTTTGCCGCCAACCGCACCGCGGGCTTTGCAATATCGAACCCGGCCAGCTGCAACGGCTTTTCTGCCGCCGCGAACTGCTGCGCGATGCAGCGGTCGTACCAGCCCTCGCCGCAGCCTGCGTCCAGCAGATGCAGCGGGGCGTCCTTCGCGGCGGGCACGCCGTGGGTAAGGCACAACTCCCCCAGCGCCTGCCCGAAGATGCCGTAATATCCGGCGTTCAGGAAGGCGCGGCGGGCAGCTACCATCTCCTTGCTGTCCCCGGGGGCTTTGGTTCGCATACTCTGCACCGGCAAAAGATGCCAGTAGCCCTCCCGGGCGCGGTCAAAACAGTGGCCTTTTTCACATTTCAGGTCATTCTCCCCTTGCAGCGCGCCGCCGCACAGGGGGCACTGCCACGGGGCAAAGGCTTCGTTCCGGCTCATACTTCTTCGCTGTGATCCTCAATGGGTGCAGTGGCACCGCCGTGGGCGTCCATATACTCCTCAAAGCTGGTGTACTTCTGCTGGGGCGGGCGGCGGCTGATGAGCACCAGCCCCGGGTCCTCGTCCCGGGCGGCAGCATTGCGGCCGCGGCGGGCAGGCTCGGCCTTGGGAGCGCGGGGTGCGCTGCCGGTGCGGCTCTGGCTGCCTGCATTGCCGCGCTCGTTGCGGGCAGGGCGGGCGTTATTATTCTGGGCAGCGGGGCGGGCATTGCGCTGTTCACCCCCGGTCGCTGCGGTCGTTGCGGCGGCTGCCGCTGCGGTTTGCGTTCTGGTTATTCTGGGGCTCCTGTGCGCTGCGGATGGCGGGTGCTGCCGGAGCAACAGGAGTCTTGCGTGCCGGGCGCAGCGGAGTAGCCTCCGGGGCACTGACAAATGGGGTCAAATTTGGCTGGACGTTGCTGCCCGGCGGGGCGGCATCTCGCGGCGGGCGCGGGCGCTGCCGCTTCCTTGGGGCGTTTGCGCCCCGGTTGTTGGCGCGGCGGTCGTTGCGGGCTCCGCGCTTTGTGTTGCTGTCTTTGCATCAGTGTTTCCTCGTTTTTTCGGTTTTGCAGGCACCGCGTTCTTTGCAGCCTTCGGCTCCTGCTTCGGCGCGGGCGCAGCTGTCTTTGCAGCTTTTGCGGGCGCAGTTTCGGCCTGTTTTTCGGCGCTTCGGCCAAGTTTTTCCGCTTCGGGGCGGGGCTTTTTGCCACGCACGGGCAGCACCGGGCGCACCGGGGCGGGCACGCCGTCCCACGGATGACCGGATACCACCGGGATCTTGCGGCGGTTCAGCTTTTCAATGCCTGCCAGATACTCCTGTTCCTCCGGGGCGCAGAAGCTGACGGCGGTGCCGTCCGCACCGGCGCGGGCGGTGCGCCCGATGCGGTGCACATAGGTCTCCGGCACCTCGGGCAGGTCGTAGTTGAACACATGGGAAAGCTCGCTGATATCAATGCCGCGTGCGGCGATATCGGTCGCCACCAGCACCCGGGTCTTGCCGGACTTGAAATCCTCCAGCGCGGTGACGCGGGCGGTCTGACTCTTGTTGCCGTGGATGGCGGCGGCGGGGATGCCCTGCTTTGTCAGATCCTTTGCGATCTTATCCGCGCCGTGCTTGGTGCGGCTGAACACCAGCGCATTGACCACCGGCGGCTGCAGATTTTTGATGAGCCACGGCAGCAAAAGCTTTTTGTTGCCCTTTTCCACATAGTACAGGCTCTGCTGGATGCGGTCCACGGTGCTGGACACCGGGTCTACCTTGACAAAGGCGGGGTCGCGCAGGATGCCGGCAGCCAGCTGCTCGATCTCGGCGGGCATGGTGGCACTGAACATCAGGTTCTGGCGCTGGGCGGGCAGCTTTGCAATGACCTTTTTCACGTCATGGACAAAGCCCATGTCCAGCATCCGGTCGGCCTCGTCCAGCACAAAGATCTCCAAAGCGGACAGGTCGATAAAGCCCTGTCCGATCAGGTCATTCAGCCGTCCCGGGCAGGCGATAAGGATGTCCACGCCCTTTTTCAGCGCTTCCACATGCGGTGCCTGTCCCACGCCGCCAAAGATGACGGTGCTGCGCAATTTCAGGTACTTTCCGTAGGCTTCAAAGCTCTCGCCGATCTGCAAAGCCAGCTCCCGGGTGGGGGTCAAAATCAGCGCACGGACAGCGCCCTTGCGGCGGGGCGCATTGGCGGTGAGCCGGTCCAGCATGGGCAGCGCAAAAGCCGCCGTCTTGCCGGTGCCGGTCTGGGCGCAGCCCATCAGATCCCGGCCTGCCAGCACCGGCGGGATGGCCGCTGCCTGAATGGGCGAGGGGGTCTCGTAGCCCGCTTCCTGCACAGCACGCAGCAGCGGGGCGGACAGATTCAGTTCTTTAAATGTCATGGTTCTCCTATTATTCTGTGATCTTCCGGCACTCGATGTAGTAGCGCTTTTCCTCCGCGTGTCCCATGCTGAAGGTCTTGCGGGGCAGCACGCCGCCCATCACAACGCCGCGGAACAGGTCGCTCTTGGCGAAGGGCGGCATCAAAAACGCCACTGCGCCCTGCTTGCACAAAGCGCGCACAGCCGGCTCATCATGCACATAGTCCACCTTTGCTTCCGGGTGGCGCTCGATATAATCCGAAATAAAATCGTCGATGGTGCCAACGGTCAGCGGCTCGGTGGGGTCCTCAAAGCTGAGCACATTGGCCATGTGGGGGCCTGCCAGCGTAAAGGGCTGCTTTTTGCTGCCGCCAAAGCAGCAGCCTGCCATGTTGGAATCGCTCCATGTAATGAGGCTCAGTAGCACGGTGGCGCAGTCCACGTTGAACAGTACCCGGTGGATGGGCTCGATCTCGATGGCCGGGGAGTGCACATTGCACACCTCTGCCAAGCACCAGCGGGCGGGGTGGTTTTCTGCCTGCTCCGGGGTCAGAGTCTTTTTCAGCTCCTCCCAGCAGGCCTTTGCGGTAGCCAGCGAGTGGTTGCCATCGCCCACGGCCAGCGTCAGCGGGTCGCGGCGGGTGGCATCGGGGTATTTCTTGTCAAATTCTTCCTGACTGCCCAGCACGGTCAGCGCATTTTCGATCTGTGCGATGAGGGCGGGGTCCTCCACCGCCCAGCCTGCCACATGGCCGCCGCCCAGCATCAGCTCGCCCTCGTATACCTTGGGCAGGCTGTCCTTGTGAGCGGCAATGGGCTCGATGAGGGTGCAGTCCGGGTCATCGGCCAGCATCATGATATGGGGCGTTTCCAGCGCAGCGCCGGTACGCACCTTCATGCGGGGCGGGATGCGGCTTTCCACGGTGCGCTCGCTGGGGCGCACGGTGCATTTTTCGCCCCGGCGGTAGCTGTATGCCTCCAGGTCCACACGTCCTACAAGACCCTGCCGCACCCGGCCGCTCTGCTCGGTGCGCTCTACATAGATAAAGCCATCCACCGCCCGGGTGAGCACATTTTTGGCGTAGTCCTGCATGGTGGCGTGGATCTTTTCCACCCGCGCGTCGGCGTCTCCGTCCTCCAGATACACCTCCGGCAGGATCAGGTTCAGGGTGCTGGGCGCACCCGCAGCGGTCTCTTCTGCCCGCTGCCAGTAGCTGCGGTCACTGGTAAACTGGTCACAGGCAATGCAGCCCCACTGCTCCAGCGGCACCTGCTCCGAAGGCAGCAGGATGTGTGCGGGTGCAAAACAGGTAGTCGGTTTCATAGTCGTTTCCTCCCCTCTTTAAAAGCCGCTTCTCAGCGGAACGCTGCGGTATCGTGCACCACAACGTGCTTCACACCGGCGTCGGCAGCGGCCTGCTCCAGCGCAGCGCGGCTGTCCGCGTCCAGCGCGGTGCTGCTGGTGACCAGCAGAGTTTTCCATGCCAAGGGACGTACCGGTGGTGCCAAGGGCATCGGTGGCAGCGGTGCACAGTGCGTCAGGGTAGCTGACCCACAGGGTCACGCTGCCCGCAAAGCGGGTCTGCCATGCGGCGATATCCGCCGTCAGCTGGGCGGCGCGTCCCTCCCGGCTCTTGCCGCCGGAGGCACCGAAGTCCTGCTTGCGGGTGATGATATTGGGGAACTGCACCCCGGTAAGCACCACCTGCTCGTAGCCCATGCCCTGCACCTCCTCAATGAGGTCGCCGACATACTGCACCGCGCTTGCGGCAAAGGGGTTCATCCATGCCTTGCCGCCCTTGGCTGCGCTGACGTTGTCCAGCCAGAGGCTGTTGCCATCGTAGTGCACGCCCATGCTGCGGTCGGTGTACACCGACACCGGGTCGGTAAAGGCGGCAAGCTGTGCCGCCGGGATGATGCCCTCCTCCCGCAGGATGGCGGCGATATTGGCCGCATCCACCGGGTTTTCGGTGATACTCTGGGCAGCAGCTGCCACGCCGGAAGCATAATACACCGTGCCAGCGGCGTCCTTCAGAGTGACAAGGGCGTAGTCTGCGCCCTGCTGCTTCAGCTGCCGGGCGGCGGCGCGGATGGCGGCTTCATCGGTCAGGGTGGTCACGTCCAGCTCTGCCCAGCTGCCGCCGGTAATGGCCTTGCCGTCCAGCGGCTTTTCCTCCTCCGGCTCAGACGCTGCCTGCGAAGCAGCAGCGCTGCTTGCCGCCGCAGAGGAGGCTGCTGCCTCGGCGCGGGAAGCGCTTTCGGCCTCCAGATCCCGATCCTTGACCACGGTATACCAGGTGTGGGTGGCCCAATCCAGCACATGGGGTGCGGCAAACCATGCGGCTGCCAGCACTGCCGCCACCAGCACCACGATGCCGATGCCGCGCTTTACGCGCGTTTCCCTGCTGTAAAAGCTGCGGTTATAATGCTTGACCTTCTGACGTTTATTCTTAGCCATGGTATCCTTTCCTCCCTGTCTGCATTACAGGATGACGGAATGTCCGGTAAAGCCATAGATCGCCAGCGCCAGCACGCCGATATACACCAGCGTGATGGGCAGGCCGCGGAATGCCTTGGGGATAGCTTTGCTGCGCAGGCGGTGGCGCGCCTCGGTGACCAGCAGCACCGCCAGCACATAGCCAAGGCCGCTGCCAAGGCCAAAGCCAAGGCTCTGGCCAAGGGTAAAGGACTGGGTGCGCTCCACCAGCACCGTGCCCAGCACGCCGCTGTTCAGCGCGGCCAGCGGCACGATGCGCAGCAGCTGGGCGCGGCGGGGCAGGCTGCGCAGCAGCCACAGCACCAGATGCTCCGCCAGACACACCACGGCAATGCTGGCAATATACACCAGCGGGCGCAGCTGGGCGCGGTTATCCAGCGGGGCAATGAACCGCCCGGCAAGAAAAGCCACCGGCGCCACCAGCACCTGCGTGATGCACAGCATCATGCCGAACAAGGCGCTGCTGGTGCGGTCGTCCCCCACCAGCTGCACCATGCGGGACACGCCCAGTGCACGGGTAAAGACAGCGTTCTGTGCAAAAATGGCCAGCAGTGCATAGCTGAAAAACACTGCCGAGCTGCTTACAACTTCCTTCACGGTTCGCGGTCCACCTCCTTCTGGTAGTGCACGGTCAGGGTATCCCGTGCTTCCCTTTTCAGAAATTCCTTGCGCTTTGCAGCCGCGGCGCGCCAGATGGCGCACAGGATGCCCAGCACGATAAAGCCGCCCGCCGGCATCTTAGCCAGCGGCAGCAGCGCCCAGCGCCCCACCGGGGCACCGAACACGGTGCCAAGGCTGAGCCACTCGCGCACCATGCCGATCACGAGCAGCAGCAGCGCGTAGCCCACGGTGATGCGCACGCCCTTGGAAACTGCCTTGTGCACCGTCTCCTGCACGCGGCCGAAGCGGTAGGTCAGAAGCGGCTCCACTACCAGCATGGGCAGGTAGATGCCAAGGTTCAAAAGACCCGTGCCGAACACAAGGTTCAGGATGGGATACGCCGCCAGATACACCACAGCAGCGCTGGCTGCGTACAGTATAGCGCGGGGCAGCAGTTTTTTCTGCAGCTGTGCGGGCGAGGGTTCCTCGTCCCGCAGGGGCACAAGGCGGCTGAGCAGGCAGGCCAGCACGCGGGAGGGCACCAGCAGCAGCGCCACCGCCGCCGCCAGCATCAGGCTGTTCTGACCGGTGGTAGCCACGACCACCAGCGGTGCCAGACCCATGCCCTGCATGACCACCGGGTTATTCAGGAACACGCGGTCGTGATGGGCAAACTTTTCGGGATCTTGCAAGATCAGTTCCGCAGTACGCTTTTTCATTCCGCAGCCTCCTTTCGTTCGGACGGCAGACGGTGCAGCAGACGGTACAGCCGCTCCTCGGTGCGGTCAATGAGCGCGGACACACTGTTGACGGCCAGCAGTGCAAAGCAGACGCCGGTCTCGTACACGCCAAAATAGCGGAAGCCCATGGTGGCAGCACCCACCAGTGCGCCGTACAGGATGCGCCCAAGCCGGTGATGCGCACAGGTGTATGGCTCGTTGAGCAGGAACACCGCGCAGAACAGCATTGCACCAGTGTGCAGCTCGTCCCTGATGCCCTGCAGGCGGGGCATCAGGCTGCTGAAGAGGGTGCTGTCTGCCAGACCTACCTGACGCGGGAAGAAGAAGGCGATGAGCCCGCAGGTGATCAGAAAACTTGCCGATGCACCGATGTGCACGTCCTTCTGGATCCACAGCACAAGGCCGCAGGCCAGAATGACCAGCGCTGCGCCGGTGCCCATGGGGGCGGCGAACTCGCCCAGCACAACAGCGAGGGAGTTCAGGTTCAGGATACCGCCGCTGCGCAGGGTATCCTCGATGGTGCTGCTCACTGGCACGGCGGAAGCGTCCCACAGGGGCAGCGGGGTGTAGGGCTGCGGGTAGCGCACCACCTGCTCCGGCCACGATACCGCCGCCACGGCGTAGCCCACGGCAGCGGGGTTGAAGGGGTAGCTGCCGTAGCCGCCAAAGACCTCCTTGCCGATGAGCACACCCGCCAGCACTGCCACCACCAGCACATAGATGTCCACGGTGGCGGGCATGAGCAGGGCAATGATCAGACTGAAGCTCTCGTTGGAGAGATCTTTATTGGTGTACACCCGATGGCGCAGCAGCGCCACCAGACGGTCGCACAGGTTGCCGGTAAGCAGGGCGACGCCGCACAGCAGCAGCGGACGCGCCCCGTAGAAATAGCAGGCCATGCACAGCAGCGGCACGCACAGCCAGAAAACGTGCCTATAGTACCGCCCGGTCTTTTGCAGCTGCCGCTCCTGCTCTTGGATCAAAGCTTCATCCATATACAGCCCTCCTTATAGGCTGGCCAGTGCGCCCACAGCCGCAGCGGGGTCGGCAGCGCCGAACACGGCACTGCCCGCCACCAGCACGTCGGCACCGGCTTTCCACGCACAGGGGTGCGGTGGCGGCATCCACGCCGCCGTCCACCTCCAGCAGGTAGGAAAGGCCGCGTGCTTCCCGCTCTGCCTTGAGCCAGCGGAGCTTGTCCAGTCGACCGAGGGCATGAACTTCTGCCGCCGAAGCCGGGCTCCACGCTCATCACCAGCACCAGATCCAGCTGATCCAGCCACGGTGCCAGCGCCTGGGCCGGGGTGCCGGGCTTGATGGTCAGACCCACCTTGCAGCCCAGCGCACGCACGGCATCAATGGTGGCCTGAATATCATCTTCGCACTCCAGATGAAAGTTATATAGGGTAGCACCGGCCTTGATGAAAGGCTCGGCGTATTGCAGCGGGTGGCTGATCATCAGATGCACGTCGTAAAAGGCATCCGGCAGCGCCTTGTGCAGGCTTTTGAGCACCGGCACGCCAAAGCTGATGTTGGGCACAAAATGCCCGTCCATCACGTCGTAGTGCAGCATCTGTGCGCCGGCATCCAGCACCATGCGGCAGTCTGCACCCAGCTTGCCAAAATCAGCAGAAAGAATAGAAGGACTTACGATGGCCATAATATTTCATTACGCTCCGTTATTTTTAGCAGTTTTTATCCCACGCGTTGTGCATTTTGCGGGATTTTCCCGCCCGGAAAACACACGGGCATGGTTACTCTTTAGTTTACATGAAAACGGCCAAAAAAGTCAAACCCGCAGCCGGTTTTTTCACTGAAAAGTCGTAAATAGCGCAAAAAGTCCATAAGGCGGCTCGCCTCTCAGTCACCTTCGGTGACAGCTCTCCCAAAGGGAGAGCCCTTGGCATAGCGGCAAGGTTTTCGGTCAAACCGTAAAGTTTACCGCACCAGAAGGTTTCAGCATCGCAAGGTTTCCGGTCAGAATATAAAGCTTACGGTTTCGCCAGAGGCTCTCCCTTTGGGAGAGCTGGCAAGCCCGACAGGGCTTGACTGAGAGGGCGAGCCCGCTGACCGGTCACCAGCGTCGCCCCCCCCAAGTGCCAAAGCAGCCAGACCGCCCGGGCGGGGCAGTCTGGCTGCAGGTCTTATTCTACCGGCTTCATGCTGGCGGGGTCTTCCACCGCGCCGGGCTGACCGGCAGCGTCCGGCAAGCGTTTCATGCCGCCGGGGTTGGGGGAACAGGTGGGCAGGGTGAACACAAAGCGGCACCACTCGCCCTGCTGGCTCTCCACGCGGATCTGTCCGCCGGCCAGATTGACCAGCACCTTGCAGATGTTCAGCCCAAGGCCGGAGCCGCGGGCGTGCAGACCGCGGGAGCGATCCTCCTTGTAGAACCGCTCGAACACATAGGGCAGCGCCTCCGGGCTGATGCCCTGCCCGGAGTTCCAGATGGAGATCTCGGCTTCGGGGCCAAGCTTTTCTACGCTGAAGCGGATGGTGCCGCCCGCCGGGGTGAACTTGATGGCATTGTCCAGCAGATTATACGCCACCTGATGAATCAGGTCAGGGTCGGCGTAGACCAGCACCTTTTCGTCCATGGTCAGGCCTTCCAGCTCGATCATGCCGTCATTGATGCGCTGCTCTGCCGCCAGCGCCACGCCGGTCAGGGTCTCCCAGATATTGAACATCCGGGCGTTCACCTGATACTCCCCGCTTTCCAGCTTGGAGAGATCCAGCATATTCTGGATGAGCCGCGCCAGACGCCCGGTCTCCTCGCTGACAAGCTGCAGATAGTGGTTCTGCATCTCGGGCGGGATGGTGCCGTCCAGAATGCCGTCCACAAAGCCCTTGATGGTGGTCATGGGGGTGCGCAGCTCGTGGGCGATGTTGCCCATGAACTGTCCCCGGGAGTTATCGTTGGACTGGATGTTCTCTGCCATCTGGTTGAAGGTGCGGGCAAGGTCTGCCACCTCGCCGTCGCCCTCCACGCCCTCCACGCGGACGGAGAGGTCGCCGCCGCCAAAGCGCTGGGCGGCATCGGTGACTTTTTGCAGCGGGTCGGTGAGCTGACGCATCAACAGGCGGGTCAGCACGCTGGCGCACAGCAGCATCACGCAGGCGGACATGAGGAAGTTCGACCAGAACTGCTGCTTGAAGTCGGTAAGCTGCGCACCGGAGGAGCCACAAAAACAGCCAGCCGCTGAACAGGCTCTGGTCGTCGATGGTCTCCACCGCCGCGATATAGCTTTTTTCGGTCAGTGCACCGCCCAAGTCGCCGAAAGCGTGGTAGTGCCGGGCGTCCGGGTCAGCCACTGCGTTGGCGCGC
>ENA-OQDT01001398-OQDT01001398.1-human-gut-metagenome-genome-assembly--contig:-NODE-1398-length-14101-cov-3.621154_pt1 | contig 14101 bp, 19 predicted proteins | sample MGYA00242786_ERZ504617 | MGnify/ENA primary metagenome ERZ504617 (study PRJEB26092, sample SAMD00036337) | human gut metagenome | host: Homo sapiens | study: EMG produced TPA metagenomics assembly of...
ACTCTGAAAGAAAAATACGAAAAAGAGAAATATTCGTTTAAAATAGCAGGAGTTTATGATTATACGGCTGCCTTGTGTGTGTTTATGCCCGCAGTGAACTGAATGATATTTTTGATCTGGGAGAGGATTATTACAGTGGGTATTTCTCAGATACAGAACTTACAGATATCAAGAGCCAGTATATAGGATCTGTAGTTGACCTTGATGCACTGACAAAGATCTCCAGACAGCTGGATGTATCCATGGGAAGTATAATGGGTATGGTAAACGGATTTGCCATTATGATCTATATGGTACTGATCTATCTTCTTTCCAAGATCATTATCGAAAAAATTGCCCAGTCTATTTCAATGGTAAAATCCTGGGCTATACAAATGGCGAGATCAGCAAGCTATATATTATGTCCACGTCTTTGGTGGTGGTGTTCTGTCTGCTTTTGAGTCTGCCGCTGGAAACAGTAATCATGAAAGTTCTGTTTCGGGAGATGATGCTGTCCAGTATTTCCGGATGGATCACGCTCTGGATCGACCCGATGATCTATGTGCAGATGTTTGCAGCAGGAATCATTACATACGGAATCGTTGCTTTGCTGGAATTTCGGAGAGTGAAGAAGGTTCCTATGGATGAAGCCTTAAAAAATGTCGAGTAGGACAAAATTTGATAAAAATTTGACATTATCTGGAATTTGTGGTACGGTTACACAGGAAACTGTTAGAGCGACACGCTCTAGACCAATCAGTTGGAATAGGAGATTATTATGAGAAAAAGAACAACTTCAAGAGCAAAGGAAACTATTAAAGAAGCAACAACAAAGGCTACAGAAGCAGTCAAAGAGACAGTTGAGAAAACAACTGTAAAGGCTTCAGCAGTAATTGAAGAAGCAAAAGACGCTGCAGCCGATATTGCGAAGGCTCCGGTTGTAGAAGAAGCAAAAGAAACTGTAAAGAAGGCAGTGAAAGAAGTGGCTAAAAATATCGACATCAAAAAATTCGCAGAAACAACTATCGAATTACCTGGTTTTGCAGTTACAATGAGCTCCATCGAGGAAGCAATCAAAAAAGACATCAAAGACAAAGGCATCGAAGGAAAAGAAATCAGCGTTTATGTAAATGTTGAGCAGAAAGCCGCTTACTACACAGTAGACGGACAGGGCTCTGACGATTACAGAATCGACCTGAATACATTATAATCTGTAAGCATTTTTTATAAACCGAAAATGGATGTCTGCAGGGATTCGGAAAGAAAATCTGCAGACATAAAAACAGCAGGATTGTTCATAGAATGAACAGACCTGCTGTTTTGCTTATTTATGATAGAACCACACTGCGGCGGATATGGATGATATCTCAGGAAGCTTTCTGCTCAAACAGATCCTCCCTTGTAATATTCTGTGCCCATTTCCCCTGGCGGTAATGATGGAATACCCATGGCCATTTCACAAACTCATCTGTACAGAGCAGGAAGTAGACCCACAATACCGGAAGCTTCAGGACAAAGGCCGCAAAAAATCCCAGAGGTACCGCATATACCCACATATCAATGGTATCGCAGATCAGTCCGAACTTTGTATCACCGCCTGCGCGGAATACCCCGGCGATCAGGGCTGTGTTTACCGCAGAACCCATAATATAATAGGTATTGATAAGCAGCATGTACTTCAGATAATGCATTGCGCCGTCACTTAAGGATGCAAATCTCAGAACCAGAGGAGTGATGGCAAATACGATCACACCGCCAATGGCACCGGCTATAATGGTCATCTTCAGCATTCTGGAGGCATACACCTTCGATTTCTCCAGATCCCCTTTTCCCATAACATTTCCAAGAAGAATCGTTCCCGCACTGGCAATTGCAAAGCAGAACACAGAACCGATATTGCGGACAACCGTAACCAGAGAGTTGGCTGCGACGGCATCTGTTCCGAGGTGTCCCAGGATTACAGAGTACATGGAGAAAGCAACACTCCAGGAAACGTCATTTCCAAGAGCGGGAAGTGACAGCCGGATGAAGTCGCCAAACAGCACCTTACTGCGGATAAACATAAAGGTCAGGTTCAATTTAACATCTTTGCTCAGGAAAGAAACAATCACGCATGCTGCCAGTTCGATCAGTCTGGAAACAGCAGTTGCAATGGCAACACCTGTAGCTCCCAGCTTCGGTGCGCCGAAAAGCCCGAAGATAAAAGTGGCATTCAGGATAATATTCAGTATAAAAGCCAGCATATTCAATGCCATACTGATCGTTACGCGTCCGATGCTGCGCAAAATCGCCAGATAAACCTCTGTAATTCCCCAGCAGAGATATGTAATTCCCATAATCCTCAGATAAGAAGAACCGATAGAGATCAGTTCCTGATCAGAAGTAAAAATCTTCATCATAAGCTGAGGAGCGGTAAATGCGATCAGTGCTACGATTCCCGAGATTATGATAGAAAAGCGGAGGGCAATTCCCTCGATCGCATGAATAGCCTGCATATTATTTTTTCCGAAATACTGCGCACACAGAAGATGAGGCACCTGTGCCAAGTCCATAATATACCATAAACAGGATATTGGAGTAATTGGCAGCCAGAGACACCGCAGAAATCGCAGACTGTCCCACATAATTAAGCATAATTACATCTGCGGAGTTAACCGCTGCGCTGAGCAGATTCTGGATAATGATCGGAATCGTCAGTTTAAGCATCTGCCGGTAAAAATTATCCTTACCGGCCGATAATGTGTTTATCATATTTACCCCCGTAATAAGTATTTGCCCGATCAGGCAGTTTTATTAGTCTGCTTTCAGCATAATCCTTCCGGCAGAAAAACGCTATCGGTATTTTGACTGATTTCTACGTTATTTTGACTTTTGAGTCCTTAAACAAATCAACTTTGCTTATAATACCTTGCACAAAAGAAGTCGGACTGATATAATTCGTATGTATTTTGAGAGGAATACATACTGTGACTGATAAAAAATATAATGGGAGAAGTTTATGGCGACATTACAGCAATTAGATATGAATATTTTACTGTGGATCCAGGAACATTTAAGGGTGGATGCCCTGACTCCGTTCTGGAGAGCAGTCACCTTCCTCGGAAACGGAGGATGGTTCTGGATCGTATTATGTGTGCTTCTGATCTGTTTCGGGAAAACACGCAAAACAGGAGTGACAGCGGCACTCTCGCTGCTGTCAGGGTTTCTGATCACAAATCTGCTGATAAAAAATGCAGTAGCCCGTCCAAGACCTTTTGATACTTATACACAGATCATCCCGCTGATCACCAGACCGAAAGACTATTCATTTCCATCTGGCCATACCTGCGCTTCCTTTGCCGTTGCACTGGTCTGTCTGCGGATGCTGCCCGGGAAATGGGGAATTTTGCCTGTTGTTCTGGCCGGAATGATTGCTTTTTCCAGACTCTATCTGGGCGTACATTATCCGGGGGATGTTCTGGCAGGATTTCTGGTGGCACTGCTCACAAGTACAGTGGCATGCAGGCTGATGCGGAGAACATTTTCACCTCAGAAAAGCTGACCGGTTCAGAAGAAAACTTCCAGGGGGAAATACAAAAAAGATATGCAAAAATCAGCAGAAAAATATTCGAATGTAAAGTGTAAAGGATAATCTTGTAATGAACAAAAATGAAATCTATATAAAGAGCGGAACCAATTACAAAGAAATGACAAAGGAACTGCTGGCACAGTGCGGCCTGGCGTCTGTAATTTCAGATAAAAAGATGCAGATTGGTATCAAGCCTAATCTTGTATCACCTTCCGAGGCTTCATGGGGAGCTACCACACATCCGGAAATTGTGGCGGGAATTATTGAGTATCTGCAGGAAAACGGATATGGAAATATTGCCATTCTGGAAGGCTCCTGGGTGGGAGATAAGACTACAGAAGCATACGAAGTGTGCGGATATCGTGAACTAACGGAAAAATATCAGGTGCCTTTTTGGGATATGCAGAAAGACAAGGGGATTGAAAGAGATTGCAGGGGGATGAAACTGAATGTCTGTGAACGTGCGGCAAATATTGATTTTCTGATTAATGTTCCGGTATTGAAAGGCCATTGTCAGACAAAGATCACATGTGCATTGAAAAATATGAAAGGACTGATCCCCAATACAGAGAAGCGTCATTTTCATGCGATGGGACTGCATGAACCGATTGCACATCTGAATGCGGGGCTCCATCAGGATTTTGTCGTGGTTGATAACATTTGCGGGGATCTGGATTTCGAGGATGGCGGAAATCCGGTAGTGATGAACCGTATCTGGGCGGGGACGGATCCGGTACTGATCGATTCTTATGTATGTCAGATCATGCATTATACAACGAAAGATGTACCGTATATTGAACTGGCAGAGAAGCTTGGGGTTGGAAGTACTGATCTGAAAAATTCCCACATCGTATACTGTGAGGAAAATGCCCGCAAAGAACTTCCGAAATCAAGAAAAGTGGTAGAACTTCAGGATGCAGTAGAAGAAGTAGAATCCTGCAGTGCCTGCTATGGTTATCTCATCCCGGCTCTGGAAATGCTTAAAAATGACGGCCTTTTCGAGAAACTGGACACGAAAATCTGCATCGGCCAGGGATACCGCGGAAAAACAGGAAAACTGGGTGTAGGTGCATGCACCTGTAAATTTGAACATAACGTAAAGGGATGTCCTCCAACAGAGAATCAGATTTATGATTTCCTGAAGCAGTATATTCTGGGAGAAAATAAATAATATGATATCAGGGTCCTAGTACATCGTTTTCGAAATAACTATACCACTCACTTGTCTGCGAATCCGATTGCACAGGTCTAAAAGCCTCAGCGTAGCCCGCTACGCCTGCGTTTTTATACCAGCACACTCGAATCCGCATCCTACGCGATTGGTATAGTTATTTACGAAACGATGTACTAGGTTCAAAAAAGTCGTTCGTACCTGCATGATAAGACTTTTGAATCTGGAACCCTGTTTGATTTTACAATGCCATCTTTATCATCTGTATAATTTTATCCTGCTCAAATTTACTGCTGTCAAATGCCAGATGATACTGGGAAATATCTTTCCATTTCTTATCTGTAAAGTACTCATAATAAGTACGCCGTTCTTTATCCACTTTCTTAACCAGCTTCTGTGCACTTTTTTCTTCCCGTCCCGTACGCTCGATGACAGTCTGTACACGATACTCAAATGGTGCATGGATAAATACGCTCAGGCATTTATTGTCGAGGATGTGATTGGCGCATCGGCCAACGATCACACAATCTTCTTTCTCAGCAGCATCCAGAATAATCTTTCGCTGAAGATCAAAGAGCACATCATTCATGGGAACAAAGTGAAAATCGCTGTCCATCTGAAGTTCATGGTCAATGGGAAAACGCCATTGGCTGCCACGTTTCTCATCAACCTTGGCAAGCAGATCAAAAGGAATATTCTCTTTCTGAGCTGCAATATCGATCAGCTCTTTGTCATAAAAAGCAAATCCAAGCTCTTCTGCCAGAGCTTTACCGATCAGGCGGCCATTACTGCCGAGCATCCTGTTTATTGTAATCACGCGTTTACTCATAATCAAACCCTCCTTTATGACATCTCTGTTATTGAACGATATAGATTCAGGCGGATATTCGCAAATTGTACCTGTTATCTGCAATTAACAGTGATAAGTCTTTTATTTGTGAACATTATAACATTGATACTCGAAAAAATCCAGTAAAATATATAAAAAACCAAATATATTACGAAAATATTTGGGTACAGTGCACAAAAACGATTCGCAATGAAACAAATGATACAGTTAATCCGATAATATTTTGAAAAGTGTTTTTTTGGATAGTTTTATCAATAGACACTTTTGGCTGTCATATGCTAGAATTAGAGTAATATTTACAGCAAGCAGCAAAGCGGATGATATTGTCCGCCTGACCAGGATTACTGCCGAGACATACAAGCCAAAATTCCATTGCCGCAGGCAATCTGGAATGAATTTTGGCTACGTTACTGAGAACGGAGTGAACAGTAACAAAAATTTATTTATGAAATAGAGGATATTTATAGATTTTTTCTTTAAGCTATGGTATTATATTAAATTGGCTGTCTGACGACAGATCCGAGTCAAAATATTACAAGAGATATGAAAAGTATGTAAGAAAGGGATACGATACATAATGCTGAAAATCAAAAGCTATGTAAAGGTAAACAGTCTGGCGGAAGCTTATGAACTGAACCAGAAGAAAACAGCCCGTATTCTTGGGGGAATGGTCTGGATGAAAATGGGCAACAGAGCAATATCCACAGCGATTGATCTTTCCGGTCTGGGGCTGGATGCGATTTCTGAGAATGATGACGAATTTGTCATCGGATGTATGACTCCGCTTCATGACCTGGAGACAAATGAAGCTCTGAATACCTACACACATGGAGCTATGAAAGAAAGCCTTTGCCACATTGTAGGCGTACAGTTCAGAAACTGTGCCACTGTGGGAGGAAGCATTTATGGAAGATATGGTTTCTCAGATGTTCTGACCATGTTCCTGGGAATGGATACATGGGTAGAATTATATGATGCAGGCCGTATTCCACTGACTGAATTTGTAAATATGAAGAAGGACAATGACATCCTTGTAAATATCATCGTGCGAAAAGAGCCACTTCTTACCTGTTACTTAAGTCAGAGAAACATAAAAACAGATTTCCCGGTGCTGACCTGTGCAGCTTCTGTGATCGGAAATGAGGCAAGGACTGTGATAGGTGCCAGACCTGCACGTGCCATGATCGTGGAAGATAAGAAGCAGATCCTGAAGAATTTCCGGAACATGACAAAAAAAGCAGAAGGAAGAGGCGATCGAAGCATTTGCAGAATATGCGGCAGAGAACGTTCCTACTGCAGGCAATATGCGAGGATCAAAGGAATACAGAACCCTTCTTGTAAAAGTACTGACAAGAAGAGCCTGGGAAGCAGTAGGAGGGATGAAGAATGAATATTAATTTCTGGCTTAACGGAGTGAACCGCCACGCAGAGATCTCCCCGGAATACACTGCTGATCGATTTCTTAAGAGAACAGGGCTGTTTCAGCGTGAAAAGAGGCTGCGAAACTGCGAACTGTGGTCTTTGCACAGTTCTTATGGACGGTCGTCCGGTGCTTTCCTGCAGTACACTTGCAGCCCGCATTGAGGGTAAGAAAATCGTTACATTGGAAGGAATGCAGAGAGAAGCGCAGGAGTTTGGAAGCTTTCTGGCGAATGAAGGTGCGGAACAGTGCGGTTTCTGCAATCCGGGATTTATCATGAATGTATTTGCGATGCTCAACGAGATCAAAGATCCCACAGAGGAGCAGATCAAAGAATATCTTGCGGGAAATCTGTGCAGATGTTCCGGTTTTGTTTCCCAGACAAGGAGTATCCTGAAGTTCCTGAAATATAAGAAAGCACAGGAGGAAGCATAAAGATGAAATATGTAAATCAACCTGTACGTAAAACAGATGCAATGTCACTGGTAACCGGAAAGCCTGTCTATACAGATGATCTGGCACCAAGGGACTGCCTGATCGTGAAGATACTGAGAAGTCCCCACGCCAACGCCTGGGTGGAAGATATTAAAACAGGTACTGCCGAGAAGGTGGCCGGAATTGCATGTATCCTTACCTATAAAGATGTACCTCAGAAACGTTTTACCCTTGCCGGCCAGACTGCACCGGAGATGAGTCCGGATGACAGACTGATCCTTGACCGTCATGTACGTTTTGTGGGAGATGCAGTTGCCATTGTTGCGGGTGAGACAGAAGAAGCGGTAGATAAAGCATTGAAGAGAATCCGCGTAGATTACCGCGTGGAGACACCGGTTCTGGATATTCACAAGGCAAAAGATAATCCGATCCTGGTCCATCCGGAGGATGACTGGAAACTGAAAATCCCTCTTGGCGGAGACAACAAAAGAAACTTATGTGCATCCGCAGTGGAAGAACATGGAAATGTAGATGAAGTCCTGGCAAAGTGTAAATATACTGTAGAGCGCACTTATCATACAAGAGCAAACCAGCAGACTATGATGGAGACTTTCCGCACAGCTTGCTATATGGATCATTTCGGCAGACTGATCGTTTTGTCCTCAACACAGATCCCATTCCATGTGCGAAGGATCGTTGGAAGGGCACTGGACATTCCTGCTTCCAAAGTACGTGTGATCAAGCCAAGGATCGGTGGCGGCTTTGGTGCAAAGCAGACCTCTGTCAGTGAGATCTATCCGGCGATCGTGACCTGGAAAACAGGCCGCCCGTCCAAGATGATCTTCTCCAGATATGAGTCCATGATCTGCTCTTCACCGCGCCATGAGATGGAGATTACAGTACGCGCAGGTGCAGATGAAAATGGTATCATCAAGGCAATTGATCTTTATACTTTGTCCAACACTGGGGCATACGGAGAACACAGTTCTACAACAGTAGGACTCAGCGGTCATAAATCAATCGCTCTTTACAGACATACAGAGGCCCACAGGTTTGCTTTTGATGTTGTCTATACAAATGTGCAGGCTGCAGGTGCCTATCGTGGTTATGGTGCAACCCAGGGTATTTTTGCAGTGGAATCTGCAGTAAATGAGCTGGCACATAAGATGGGAATGGATCCTGTTAAGGTAAAGAAATGAATATGCCTGTAGAGGGCGGTCCTCTTCCGGGATATCCGGATGTTCCTTATGCACAGAGCTGTTCCATGGACCGCTGTATGGCGCGCGCCAAAGAGATGATGGACTGGGATTCCAAATATCCATGCAGGGATATGGGAAATGGAAAGGTCCGCGGAGTCGGTGTTGCTATGGCTATGCAGGGTTCCTCTATTGCAGGAGTTGACGTAGGCGGCGCAGATATTAAGCTGAATGAAGATGGTTCTTATACACTGGCACTTGGATGTACGGATATGGGAACCGGCTGTGATACCGTTATGGCACAGATCGCGGCTGACTGTCTGAATACGCCTATGGATAACATAGTAGTATTCAGTGTGGATACGGATATTTCTCCTTATGATTCCGGTTCCTATGCTTCCGCCACAACCTATACCACCGGTGTAGCGGTTATGAAGGCCTGTGAGGAGCTGAAGAAAAAATTCTGTAAGCTTGGCGCAGAGATGATGGAAGTAGATGAGAGAAAAGTTGATTTTGACGGATCCTGTGTATTCTATGATGAGACACTTGAGATAAGCGATGGGGCAGACGGAAATGCAGCAGGTCATATGACAGATGCAGAAGAGGGCTATAGTGTTGATATGGATGCCATCAGTTCTGAAAATGCCCAGAAGAAAGTTTCATTGGAAGATATCGCATTAAAGAGCACTTTCTTTAACAATATCGAGCTTCAGGTTGTGAAACAGCATTCTTCACCGATCTCGCCGCCACCGTTTATGGTAGGTATGGCAGAAGTAGAGGTGGATACAGAGACAGGCAGTGTGGATGTTCTGGATTATGTGGCGGTTGTTGACTGCGGTACACCGATCAATCCGAATCTTGCACGTGTACAGACGGAGGGCGGTATTGCACAGGGAATTGGCATGGCTCTCTGGGAAGATGTACAATATACAGATAAAGGTAAGATCCGCAACAACTCTTTTATGCAGTATAAGATCCCAACCAGACAGGATATCGGAAATATCCGCGTGGATTTCGAGTGCAGTTACGAAAAGAGCGGTCCTTTTGGTGCCAAATCCATTGGTGAGCTTGTAATTGATACTCCATGTCCGGCACTGGCTGAGGCAATTTATAATGCAACAGGTGTGCGTCTGACAGAGCTTCCGATGACTCCTGAGAAGATTGCCATGGAGATTTTGAAAAACCGCGAATCCATCCGGTCAGGGACAAAGGTGGAAGAATGAGAGAATTATGCCTTGCCTGTGCAGGTTTTGCCCTGGAATTTATAGTTTTTTATGCAGCAGGCATTGTTCTGGTCCGGATATTGAAAGTAAAAGGGGATTGTTCCCTGACTTTCATACTGGGATATCTGGTTTACTTTGCAGTGTTTGAACTGGTGATCGTACCGATGACACTGAAATGGGTATCCCTGACAGCTGCGGCTTATATATGGGCAGGAATCATGTCTCTGGTTATCTGCGCAGCTGTGATCTGCACAATAAAAAAACAACGGAGAATACGTGCCGGACAAACGGAAACATGTAGTGGGATTTTTGGAAGCATTTCTGAAATATGGAAAAATCACTCTGTGATGATTATCCTTGCAGGTGCCGTAGTATTGCTGCAGTGTCTGATTGTGATCTTTTACGAGGATACAACAGTAGATGCGGCGTATTATGTAGGTACAGTGAGTACTTCTGTATACACAGATACTCTTGGCAGATATAATCCCTTTAACGGAGCGATCCAGAAGGCATTTCAGGCCAGATATGTTTTTTCCGCATATCCGATGCATAATGCAGTGTGGTGCAGACTTCTGGGAATCCATCCCATTGTGCAGGCAAAGCAGGTAATGTCATGTATGAATGTAGTGACTGCCAATCTGATCATTTATCAGATCGGTAAGAGATTGTTTGACGGAAACAGGAAGAAAGCAGATCTGATGCTTGTCTTTGTCTGTGTTTTACAGCTGTTTTGCGGTACGATTTATTCCTCCGGAACTTTTTTCTTTACCAGAAGCTACGAGGGAAAAGCCATCCTTGCCAACATTGCCATCCCTTCAGTTCTCATGTGTGCCGTCTGGTATCTGCAGGAGAAAAACAGCAGGAATGTCTGGATCATATTGTTTGTCACAGCGGTCAGTGCGCTGACATTTTCCGGTTCTGCTATCATCTTTCCGATCGTGATCGCAGCGGGAATGGCTCCGGCGGCAGTTATGAATAAGAGATTTTCGGGGCTGGTATATTGTGCAGTGTGTATGCTTCCGTCGGCATTATATGCAGCTGTATTTTTTGCATGCAGAATCGGTCTGCTGACGCTGGCTGCATCATAATACAGAAAGGAGAAAAAAATGGCAGGTGTAACAATTCAGGAACTGGGACTGCGCTTTGTTGATGCATGTATGAAGCTGTACTGGGGTTCCTGCTGGTATCCTCTTCTGTTTGCTGTAGGACTGATCTGCACACTGGTCCTGGGGAGAAAAAGAAAGTCCGGGATATTTATCGGCTATACAGTATTTCTGCTGCTGACAGTATATAATCCGCTGGTTGTAAAATATCTTATCGCAAAGGCGAAGTTTGAGAATGAATATTACCGGTTTATCTGGATTCTTCCTGTGATCCCGGCGGTTGCCTACTATGGAGTCAGACTTGTGACCGCTTTTAGAAAGACCTGGATAAAAGTTCTTATGGCTGCAGCTGTGCTGACAGGTTTTGTGATCCTGGGAAATCCGCTGGACGGGGTAGTGACCAATTTTGCAATGGCAGAGAATATTTATAAGGTGCCCAATGATCTGCGTGCAGTCTGCGACGTGATCCACCAGAACCAGGAGAATGATTTTCCAAGGGTTGTTTTTGACGGCAGTCTTAACAGCATTGTGCGACAGTATGATGCGGGGATCGCCACTGTAATAAGCAGAAATGCAAGTATCTACAGATCAGGCAGTACAGTGGCGGGAAATTATGATAAGAACAGCAGTTTCTATAAAAGACAGAAAGCATTGCTGGATGTGATCGATTATCATATCTATGAAGATAAAGAAGGGTTTCAGGCTGCGTTGAAGAAATCAAAGACAGATTTCGTAGTAACACAGATCGGGCTGGTTGACCATGATTTTCTGACAGAGTGTGGTTGTGAACTGATCGCACAGACGGAATCCTGCTACATTTACAGATTTGATTATAGTAATCCTCGTAAATAATGCATATTGATCCGGCTCATCAGAGCGTGAAATTCTGCCAAGCTGTTTCAAATGCATTAATTAAGAGGCGTGCTATGATCGAAATATCATATATCTTACAAGAGAAGGAGAAAAGAAATGAAAAGTAACATAAAAAGACTTTCGCTCTGCCTTTCAGCACTGATGCTGCTGATACTGGCAAGTCCGCTGACTGTACTTGCAGCAGAGGAAGAGGTGGCTGCATCTGCGAAATTTTACGGCACATTCTGGTCGTTGGTTCCGCCGCTTGTTGCCATTGCACTGGCACTGATCACCAAAGAAGTATACAGTTCACTGTTTGTAGGAATACTGGTTGGTGCACTGTTCTACTCTAATTTTAATTTCGAAGGAACAATCCTTCATATTTTTGAAGGCGGAATGATCAGCGTTCTGACAGATTCTTATAATATGGGTATCCTGATCTTCCTTGTTATTCTGGGAACCATGGTATGCCTGATGAACAGGGCAGGCGGTTCCGCAGCATTCGGACGCTGGGCCGGTAAGAGGATTAAAAGCAGAGTTGGTGCGGAACTCTCAACCATCATTCTTGGTGTACTGATCTTTATTGACGATTATTTTAACTGTCTGACAGTAGGAAGCGTTATGCGTCCTGTGACAGATAAGCACAATGTGTCCCGCGCAAAGCTGGCGTACCTGATCGATGCCACAGCAGCACCGGTATGTATCATTGCACCGATTTCTTCATGGGCTGCGGCAGTCAGCGGATTTGTAGAAGGAGAGGATGGAATTACCCTGTTTGTACATGCAATTCCCTATAACTTCTACGCACTGCTTACGATCTTCATGATGGTGGCAATGGTTCTTATGAAAGTAGAATTCGGAACAATGGGAGTTCATGAGACAAATGCTTTAAAAGGTGATATCTACACAACACCTGCACGTCCTTATGCAAACGCGGCTGAAGATGAGAAAAGTAATCCGCGTGGCAAGGTGATCGATCTTCTGATCCCGATTGTAAGCCTTGTAATATGCTGCGTAATCGGTATGATCTATACAGGTGGTTTCTTTAGCGGAACTGATTTTGTAACTGCATTTTCACAGAGTGATGCATCTGTGGGACTGGTGCTTGGAAGCTTCTTCGGACTGGTTATCACGATTGTTTTATATCTGATACGTCGTGTTATGAATTTCAGAGACTGTATGGCGTGTATTCCGGACGGATTCAAGGCAATGGTACCTGCAATCCTGATCCTTACTTTTGCCTGGACATTGAAGGCCATGACAGACAGCCTTGGTGCATCTGTATTTGTATCTGCAATTGTTAAAAGCTCTGCAGGCGGGCTGATGAATTTCCTTCCTGCAATTATCTTTGTGATCGGGGCTGTTATCGCATTTGCGACAGGTACTTCATGGGGAACCTTTGGTATCCTGATCCCGATTGTTGTTAATGTATTCTCAGGAACAAATCATGAACTGATGATCATCTCTATTTCTGCATGTATGGCAGGTGCTGTATGTGGAGATCACTGTTCACCGATTTCCGATACAACCATCATGGCATCAGCAGGTGCACAGTGTGAACATGTAAATCATGTCAGCACACAGCTTCCCTATGCAATGGTTGCAGCAGCAGTATCTTTCCTGACTTATATTATCGCAGGATTTGTACAGACAGCATGGATCGCACTTCCGGCAGGAATCATTCTTATGGCGATCACCCTGGTGATCATCCGATTAAAATTCGACGATCTGAAAATGTAAATAAAACCGGGCAGTCAGCACAATGCATGACTGCCCATAATTTTTTGACTTGTAACAAAATAATGCATCTTTTGTAACAAAATAAAAAACTTTACTTTTTTCGGTAATTATGATAATATAGACCTTGTATTAAATAAATTATATAAATCCTTTGAAAATCAGATTTTCAAGATACGCGCCTGTAGCTCAGTGGATAGAGCAGTGGTTTCCGGTACCATGTGCGGGGGTTCGATTCCCTTCAGGCGTGCTGCCTGGGACGTATGTACAGTTCCGGTGCGTTGTATCACAGGAGTTATCAGAATCGGGAACTGTCAGAAATCGTATGGCGGCAGTGAACGGAGCAAACGGTAACTCATAAGGAGGACAAGAACTTGGATGATTTTAGAGAATGGTTATCAGATAACCTCCGGTATTTTATGCTGGGTGGAGCGATTCTGATAATTGTGGTTGTCCTGTTTTGCGGCATTCGAGCCTGTTCCGGAAGTAATAAGGGGGTAATTCCGGAGATGAACAGAAAACCCACATCCGAAGACCAGGGAAATTGAATTCCTTCTTCTCCGATAA
>ENA-OQDT01001400-OQDT01001400.1-human-gut-metagenome-genome-assembly--contig:-NODE-1400-length-14083-cov-3.387504_pt1 | contig 14083 bp, 12 predicted proteins | sample MGYA00242786_ERZ504617 | MGnify/ENA primary metagenome ERZ504617 (study PRJEB26092, sample SAMD00036337) | human gut metagenome | host: Homo sapiens | study: EMG produced TPA metagenomics assembly of...
AGAGCCTTATGCGTTCCACTTCCAGTCTCTGATCTCAGGCATATCAATACCATACTCATGGATGTACTGCTTATGCTCAACTAGGCTTATCATTCATCATTCTGAACAGATAGCAATGTAGTAATGCGGCCGGGCCGGGTCAGGCTATCAGTGAGGAGCAGCTGGCTGCGGTCAAAGCACTGAGCGGAAGCAAAAAGCTGCAGGTGGTCATTTCACTGTCCTGTACGATGTGCCCTGAACTGGTATGGCAGCCGGCAGGCTGGCAGTTGAAAATGACGGGATCGAGACAGATGTATTTGATATCAATTTGTTCCCGGAGCTGCGCGAGCAATATAAAATATGACGTGTGCCTTGTGTGATTTATAATGATAAGGTCAGCTTTGGTAAAAAGAATATCGATGAACTGCTGCAGCTGATCGGCTGAGATGCAGGTTAATAAAAACAGGTTCACCGCTTTAGCGGTGAACCTGTTTTGTTATTATTGACCAGCTTTCAGCTCAGTCCAGTAACGGTCGTACATAGTGATACTGTCGCCGATATCGGTCAGCCATTCGCCTTTGGGGATGCTTTCTTTGCCAATTTTCAGCATGGGGTCATCAAGGTAGGCTTGGGAGTGATATTTGAGTGCTTCGTCATTAGGATTGGCGCAGTTCATAAATTCCCAGTTTTTAGCGCTGACCTTGGGGTCGTACATATAGTTCATAAATTTTTCGGCCAGTTCTTTATTTTTACAGCCCTTGGGTATGGCAAAGTTATCTGACCAGATCAGTGAGCCCTGATCTGGGACAACAAAACCGACATTATTATTTTCTCTGTAAGTAAAGGCGGCGTCGCCTGACCACATAATGCCTATCCAGCCTTCTTCAGCAATAAACTTTTGTTTCAGGTTTTCGGTATCGTAGGCAATAACACTGCTGTTGAGCTGCTTCAAGTCTTTGAAGGCTGCTTCTACCTGAGCCGGGTCAGTGCTGTTATTAGACCAGCCGTGTTTTTTCAGGGCTACACTGAAAACTTCGCGGCAGTCATTCAAAAGCAGTACATGTCCTTTATATTCCGAGTTCCACAGATCGTCCCATTTGGCAGGAGTTTCTTTGACATATTTTTTGTTATAGATGATACCGGTGATGCCGGTGGTATAAGGCAGGGTATATTCGACGGTCGGGTCAAAGGGCAGCTTGCGCAGGTCAGCACTGATGTATTTTGCATTGGGGATCTTGGCAAGATCCAGTTTTTCCAGCATATCCAGCTTGCGCATGGTAGTTACCATATAGTCGGAAGGCATGATGATATCAAACTGGGCTCCGCCTGCCTGCATTTTAGCCAGCAGTTCTTCATTGTTAGAAAAAACGTCATAGGTGATTTTGCAGTTGTTTTGCTTTTCAAAATCAGATATAACATCGGGATCAAAATAATCTGCCCACCCGTAAAGGTTCAGGACCTGGGGCGCTCCGGCATCTTTAGCTGAGTTGTCCGATCCGCAGCCGCCCAGCAGAACGGCAAAGCAGAGAGCGGTCAGTAAATATGTAAGTTTTTTCATAAAGCTAAACACTTCCCCTTTAATGTGTTATAAAAAAGGCTGCCTCATGGGAGACAGCCTGATCTTAAAGCAGAGTTAAATAAACAGAGGTCGCTACGTGTTTATTTAGCGGTTTTGAGTTCAGTCCAATAACGGTCATACATAGGCAGGGCTTCGCCGATATCGATGAGCCATTCGCCTTTGTCGATGTTATCCATACCGACCTTGAGCATGGGATCGTTGCGGAATTCTTCACTGTGGAATTCCATTGCTTTTTCGTTAGGGTCGTTATAGCCGATATATTCGTAGTTTTTAGCGCTGATCTTGGGTTCGTAAATGAAGTTGATGAATTTTTCAGCTAAAGCTTTGTTTTTAGCGCCTTTGGGAATAGCAAAGGTGTCTGCCCAGATGGTAGCGCCTTCCTTGGGGATCACAAAGCCGATGTTTTTATTGTCTTTGTAGGTGTAGGAAGCATCACCTGACCACATAGTACCGATCCAGGCTTCTTCTGCGATAAATTTCTGCTTGATAGTATCGGTGTCGAAAGCCAGTACGTTTGGAGCCAGCGTTTTCAGGTCATTAAAAGCTTTTTCTACCTGAGCCTGGTCAGTGGAATTGTTGGAATAGCCGTTTTTCTTCAGTGCCACACCGATAACTTCGCGGTTGTCGTTAAGCAGAATCACGCGGCCTTTATAATCCGGGTTCCACAGGTCTTCCCATGAGGTGGGAGTTTCTTTGATAAAATTTTTGTTGTAGACGATGCCGGTAATGCCCCAGGTGTAAACAAGGGAATGCTTGCCGGTGGGATCGTAAACAGGAGCCTTCAAGCTGCTGACGATATTTTTGGCATTGGGTATTTTATCAAGATCCAGCTCTTCCAGAAGGTTCAGTTTCAGCATAGTTGCTACCATGTAATCGGAGGGCTGGATGAGGTCGTATTGCGCGCCGCCGGCCTGGATCTTGGCCAGCAGTTCTTCATTATTGGCAAAAACGTCGTAATTTACTTTACAGTTGTTTTGCCTTTCAAATTCGGCAATGACCTCCGGATCGAAATTGTCGGCCCAGCTGAACAGGTTCAGCACTTGCTTGTCGCCGCCGGCGGGAGCTGCTGCGTCCTTTTTGGGAGCGTCACCGCCGCAGCCCGTCAGAGCCAACGTTAAAACAGCGATGAGGAAAACAAAAGTTTTTTCATTGTCGGATCACCCTTTCATCATTTTATTTGTTGTTTATATTGTATCACAGTAAGTTGTGATATCAATCGGAGTTTTTATCAGATGTGTGCTGCGGCTGCAGGATCTGAGCGATCACGACCAGCGTGATCGTTGCGAACATCAGTAGTGTGGACAAGGCGTTGATCTCGGGGGAGATACCGCGTTTGACCATAGCGTAGATGTAAAGCGGCAGCGTAGTAGAATTGGGGCCTGCCACAAAGAAGCTGATAATAAAATCGTCGATAGACAGCGTGAAGGCGATCAGGGCGCCGGCCACGATACCAGGCAGGGCCAGCGGTAAGGTGACGTAGCGGAAGGTCTTCCACGGAGTCGCATACAGGTCCATTGCTGCCTGTTCCAGTTCATGCCGCATACCTTCCAGTCTGGCGTTGACAGTGATGACAACGAAGGAAACACAGAAGGTGATGTGTGCAAGGATAAGGGTAGTTTTACCAAGCGGTACCTGTGCCTGAGCAAATAGTACCAGCAGGGAAAGACCCATAACGATTTCCGGGATCAGGATCGGCAGGTATAAGAGGCCGTTGATGACCGGTTTGTACTTGTATTGGTAACGATTGAGCGCGATAGCGGCTATCGTGCCCAGCGTAGTCGAGGCTATTGTAGAGATCACAGCAATAAAAAGGCTGTTGGTGAGTGCCTCTAAAACGCGGCGGTTTTGGAAAAGAGCTTCATACCAGTTGAAGGTGAAGCCTGTCCAGACGGCGTTGATCCTTGATTCGTTGAAAGAATACATGGCCAGGATCAGCAGCGGCAGATAAAGGAAAGCCAGAATAGCCAAAGAATAGGCTACCATCAGATGGCTACGCCACGTCTTTTGCATCGCCGTCACCTCCTTCCTGTGCCTGCAGAGCTTTGTAGTACAGGATGATCAGCACCAGACTAAGTACGGCCAGCACTATGGAGAGCGCCGAGCCAAAGGGCCAGTCACGGGCTGACAGGAACTGGTTTTGGATGAGATTGCCGATGAGCGCCGATTTAGCACCGCCCATAACGTCGGGAACAACGAACATCCCCAGCGAAGAAATGAAGACCAGAATTGTACCCGCAGCAATACCGGGCATGGTCAGGGGCAGAGTAACTTTACGAAAGGCTGTCAGCGGTTTGGCACCCAGATCGGAGGCTGCTTCTAAAAGCCGGGTATCCAGCTGTTCGATAGATACATAGATCGGCAGCACCATAAAGGGCAGCAGTGCATAGACCATACCAAGCATAACGGCCATATCATTGTAAAGCATCTGCAGCGGCTGGTCGATAAGGCCCAGATTCAACAGCAGCGTATTGACTACGCCCTGTGAACGCAGGATAATGACCCAGGCATAGGAACGGATCAGAAAATTGATCCAGAAAGGGATCATAACAAGTATCAGACCTGGCTGCTGCCATTTCTTAGGCAGCTGGGCTATGGTATAGGCCAGCGGATAACCCATCAGGATCGTGGCGAGCGTAGTTACGATAGCTACGACCAGGGTGTCTGCAAAAATTTTAAGATATAAAGGTTCCAAAAACCGCAGGTAGTTATCAATGGTAAAAGAAAAGATGACCTGTCCATACGGTGTGCGCCCGGCAAAGGACACTGCAACTACGATCAGCAGCGGTATGACGAAAAAGATGCTGAGCCAGAGCAGGGCCGGCGCTACCAGCAGTTTACCGTTCTTCATCATCGCTGTACTTTCACCTCGTCTCTTTCGTACCACCAGATGCCGACGCGTTCGTCGGGCGTCCAGCGTTTGACGTCGTCAAAGTACTGATATGCGACCACGGTCTGGTTCGAGTTGTCAAGACGGACAAAGACTTTGTCGATAGTACCGTAGAAGACAACATCGACGACGGTGCCGTAAAAAGCAGGCTCGGGGTGCGCGGCAGCTTTGTCTTCGCTTTCATCTTCTTCGCAGAGGTTCAGTTTTTCCGGCCGCAGGGCCAAAGTTTCAGTTTCAGTATCGAAGAAATTGCTTTCGCCGATGAATTTGGCAACAAATTTTGTGGACGGATAATGATAAATATTATCAGGATTGTCGTCCTGTTCGATAACGCCTTTATTCATTACGACGATGCGGTCAGACATGGTCAATGCTTCTTCCTGATCGTGCGTTACATAGATGAAGGTCAGGCCCAGACCGCGCTGAAGGTTTTTTAATTCCAGCTGCAGATTTTTGCGCAGCTGGTAATCAAGCGCGCCCAAAGGCTCGTCCAGTAAGAGGACCTTGGGATTGTTGACCAAAGCGCGGGCAATTGCGACACGCTGCTGCTGTCCGCCCGACATTTGCTGGGGCCGGCGGTTGCGGAACTCTTCGAGCTGGGTAAGATAAAGGACCTGAGCAACACGTTCCTTTTGTTCGTCAGCAGGAACTTTTTTCATCATCAGGCCGAATTTTATGTTTTCCTCAACAGTCATGTGAGGGAATAACGCGTAATGTTGAAATACCATATTCACATCACGTTTATAGGGCGGCAAGGCAGTGACGTTTTCGTCGTCCAGATAGATACTGCCCTCGGTAGGAGTTTCCAGGCCGGCGATCATGCGCAGCAAAGTGGTTTTGCCGCAGCCGGAAGGACCGAGCAACGTAATAAATTCTCCATCGTAAATTGTCAGATCGAGAGAGGGGATAATGACGTTATTACCAAATTTTTTTGTGATTCCCTGTAAACGGACCATTTCTTTCATTTTTTGCTTGTCACAACCTTTCGTAATGCAGATTTTATCCTTATGCAGATAACAACTTATTATATACAGATTTGACCCAAAATTTCAATAATTTTTTGTAAAATTTAGAGGTATTTTGCTAAAAAACAGAGAATATTGATACTCATACGCAATAATGACAGTTTTTGATGATTTTTTGCGGAAAAATTCCAAAATTTGGAGGCTTTTTATTAATGAAACGATTGATACTGGCATTGATTTTGTTGGTAGTTGTTTTAATAACCGGCTGCGCTGATGCCGGCAGGCGTGATCAGGATAAAAAATCGGTGCATAGCCCGGCGGTAACGTTAGGGATCGAACGCATCGGCGAGTATGAGCAGCTGTTTGCAGGGAAGCGTGTGGGTCTGATTACAATCAGACCGGTGTGACAGTAAGCTGCGCAGCAGTGAGGATATTTACTGGCGCATACTGATCTGACGATTGGATTTTTGTCGGCGGAGCGATTTGGCTTGTCGGCGCCGTGGCTGCCGGAGACGATGTGGACGGCGCTGAATACAAAGGTGTGAAGGTATACAGTCTGTATGGAGCGGCAAGACGGCCACGCCGGCAATGCTGGATTCGATCGATGTGATGACTGTTGATATTCAGGATGTGGGTGCCCGGCATTATACTTATGTTTCAACTATGGCCTATGCTATGGAAGAATGTGCTAAAGCCGGTAAAAAGTTTGTTGTTTTTCGACCGTCCCAACCCGATTGGGGGATTGATGGAGGGGCCGCTGCTGCGTCAAGAACAGGCAAGCTTTATCGGCCTTTATCCGGTGCCTCTGCGTCATGGACTGACTATCGGGGAATATGCCAGATATATCAACGATACGCAGAAGCTTGGCCTTGATCTGACGGTGATTCCGATGAAGGGCTGGCATCGGAAAATGTACTGGCAGGATACGGGGCTGCCGTGGGTAGGCACTTCGCCGCAGATACCTACAGCTGCTACGGCTTTATATTATGTGACTACGGGTATTTTGGGGGATACTAACCTTTCGGTTGGTATCGGAACAACAAAACCATTTTATTATGTAGGTGCTCCCTTTGCTGAAAAAGATGCGGTTGCGGATAAATTGAACAGTTTGCATCTGCCAGGCGTGTATTTCAGACCGGCGGCTTTTATTCCAGCTTACGGAGCGTTTGCAAAAGAGCTGTGCCAGGGTGTGGAAATTTATATTACTGATGCGGAGATATATCGTGCCGCGCTTACCGGGGCGAATATCCTGCGCTGCATTGAAGAACTGTATCCTGACAAGGTTGTTTACCCGGCCCGCTATGGCGGTAAAGGCTATAAAATAGATATTGCCCTGGGCGAAACGGCTTTGCGCGTGGGGGTGCCATTAGAGCGCCTGCTGCCGCGTTGGGACAGGGAAGCACAGGAGTTTGCTGAGCAGGTGCGGCCGTATCTGCTTTATAAATAATGAAAGGATTGGAAGTAAATGCTGAATAAGGTTTTTGTAGAATTTTTATATGAAGCGGCGCACATTCAGCGCTGGAACGATCACATCCGTCCTAACGGCTTCACGGAGCTGGATAAGCAAGCGCATAAAATGATGATTTTGTATGTGCTTGCAAAGTATGAGGAGCAGGATCATCAGGCAAAACTGAACTGGCGAGTACTGATCGAAGGCGGTATTTTTGAATTTCTGCATCGGATCGTGCTGACTGATATCAAGCCGCCGGTGTTCCATGAATTGATGCGTGTGCATGGTAAAAAACTCAATAGTTGGGTTTATGAGGAACTGCGGCAGCGGATACCTGATCTGGATCCTGTTTTTATGGCTAAAATGCAGAGACATTTTGATGAACCACAGGAAAATTATCTGGAAAAGAAACTTCTGCGTGCTGCACATTATCTGGCCACTCAGTGGGAATTTGGTATTATTATCATTTCAATCAGGGCATTTACGGTGTTGAGGAAACGAAAGCGGCTATAGAAAGTGAGATCGAGGATCACTATGATCTTGCAGGAGTGCAGAAATTGTCGCTGAAAGGTAAAACCAGCAAGTTTGTTGATCTGGTAGGTCAGCTGCGTTTTCAGAAACGCTGGGCGCAGTCTCCGCGTGTGCCGGAAACTTCAGTAATGGGCCATGTGCTGATCGTAGCTGCTCTGGCATATTTCTGTGCTGTAAAAATGCAGGCTTCAGATGAGCGTATCGTCAATGATTTTCTGTGTGGATTATTCCACGACCTGCCTGAGGTGCTGACCCGCGACATTATTTCGCCGATCAAACGCTCAATCCAGGGGCTGGACGATCTGATCAAGGATATTGAAAAACGTCAGGTTGCAGAAAAATTGCTGCCGCTGCTACCGCATAGCTGGCATGAGGATATCCTGTACTTTACTGAAGATGAATTCAGTAACCGGGCTGTTGTTGACGGTGAGAAGATTACCTGCAGGCCGGAAGAGATTGGGCTAAAATATAATGAGAACGGTAAGGGATATAGGGCCGTTGATGGTACTGTGTTAAAATGCTGCGACCATCTGGCAGCTTTTGTGGAAGCCTATCTTTCAATAGAATATGGTATCAGTTCGAAGCATTTGCGAAATGGCATGGAAGATTTACGGGAACAATACAAAAATAAGGTCGTTTGCGGTTTGGATTTTGGGAAGCTTTACGAGGAATTTCCTCGTTTGTGATGTGGAAAATATTAAAAATGCATAAATTTGCAGAAAGTGTATAAATTGCTAAAATTTTCAAAAAATTTTCTTTGTGCGTATAAAAATAGCTAGACTGCCGCTTGTGCTTAGAGTTATAATAAAGCTGAGGGGATACATTATACAAAATTCAACTATGTATTTTGGAATGTAGGGATAACTAGAAATTTAATAAAATTATGCTTAAATTAAAAAATATTTAAAGGAGGCATCATTATGAATCTGTTTGAAATGGCAAAAATTCCTCTGAACAAAGCAATTGAGGTCATGAAACTTGACCCGAGTGCTGCGGACATTATCGCAACTCCTGAACGTACTCTGGAGGTTTCCATTCCTGTTCGTATGGACGATGGAACTACAAAAGTATTTACCGGTTATCGCAGTCAGCACAGCACCATTATGGGGCCGGCTAAAGGCGGCGTTCGTTATCATCCCGGAGTCAACATGGACGAAGTAAAGACTCTGGCTTTCTGGATGACCTGCAAATGCGCAGTTGCAGGTTTACCTTACGGCGGCGGCAAAGGCGGCATAGTTGTTGATCCTTCTAAACTTTCTGAAAGAGAACTGGAAGGCTTGACTCGCGGCTTTATTGACAGGATCGCTCCGATCATCGGCGAGAAAATGGATATCCCGGCACCTGATATGAATACCAATGCTAAAATCATGGGCTGGATGATGGATGAATTCAGCAAGATTAAAGGCCAGTTTGAACCGGGTTTCGTTACCGGCAAACCGATCTGTCTGGGTGGTTCTTTAGGCAGAAACGCAGCTACCGGACGCGGCGTTATGGTAGCTGCCGGCGAGGCTATCAAAGCTTTGGGTATTAAGCCGAAGCAGGCTACCTGCGCTGTGCAGGGATTTGGTAATGTTGGCAGCTGGACTGCTAAACTGATCCATGATATGGGTGTAAAGATCGTTGCTTTAAGTGATATCAACGGTGCCATCCATAATCCCAAAGGTATGAATCCTTATGATGTTGAAAAACATCTGCAGAAAACAGGCAGCGTTGTGGGTTATAAAGGTTCAAAACCCATCAGCAATGAAGAACTGCTGGCTATGGATGTTACGATCCTTGCTCCGTGTGCAATGGAACTGCAGCTGACTAAAGCCAACGCAGCCAAGGTACAGGCCAAGGTAATCGTTGAAGGTGCTAACGGACCGACAACTCCTGATGCAGATAAGATTCTTGACAAAAAAGGTATTCTCGTTGTACCTGATATCCTCGCTAATGGCGGCGGTGTAACTGTAAGTTATTTCGAATGGGTACAAAACCTGTATCGTTATTTCTGGACTGAAGAAGAAGTTATCGAAAAACAGGAAAGTCTGATGATAGATGCTTTCAAGAAAGTTTACGATACTGCCAAGGAGCATAAAGTTAATATGCGTACAGCGGCTTATATTGTAGCTTTGGGTCATTTGGCAGAAGCTATGAAATATCGTGGTATGTACTAAGAATAATAAAAGGGCGGCTAAAAGCCGCTCTTTTTTATTCTCTGATGCAAAAGGTGCGCTTTAAAAAGACAAATGTAAACAAATAATCGAGAAAGTTGTTGCGTTTTGATTTTATACGTTGACTTGCTCCAGTAAGAGTGATAGAATTTTTAATTATAAACGTACAAAGTAGCTACTATTATTGTACAAACTAATAATGTTGGAGGGGAAGAACTTATGAAATTTGCTAAACGTATGGAACGTATGCAATCGTCTGAAATCCGTGAACTGTTAAAATTGACGGCACAGCCGGATATTATTTCGTTTGCCGGCGGTTTACCGGCACCGGAACTGTTTCCGGTGAAAGAAATAGCTAAAGTATCACATGACCTGGTGGAAAAAGAAGGTCAGCAGCTGCTGCAGTATGCCACGACCGAAGGGCGTCCGACTCTGAGGGCTAAAATTGCTGCCAGAATGAAAGATAAATATCATACTGAGGTTGATCCGGATGAGATTTTGATCACTACCGGTTCACAGCAGTGTCTCGATTTTGCAGGTAAATTGTTCCTTGATCCCGGTGATGTTGTTTTATGTGAAAGTCCTTCTTATTTGGGTGCACTTAATGCCTTTAATGCCTATGAGCCTACTTTTGTAGAAGTGCCAACTGATAATGTTGGTCTGATTCCGGAAGAATTGGACAAAATCTTAAGCACTACCGACCGTTGTAAATTTATTTATGTTATCCCCGATTTCCAAAATCCGACCGGTCGTACCTGGAGTTTGGAACGCCGCAAAAAGTTTATGGAAGTGGTCAACAAACATAATCTGCCTGTGCTGGAAGACAACCCTTATGGCGAGCTGCGTTATGAAGGGGAGATATTACCGTCCTTAAAATCTATGGATACCAAAGGTCTGGTTATGTTCCTCGGCACTTTTTCCAAGATTTTCTGTCCGGGACTGCGTTTAGGCTGGGTCGCTGCCTCTAAGGACGTTGTCAGTGAATATGTAAAAATCAAACAAAGCGCCGATCTGCATACCTCTAATTTTGACCAGGGGATAGCTGACGCTTATATGGAAAATTATGATTTGGATAAGCATGTTGAAGAGATCAAAGCCCTTTATAAAAAACGCCGCGATCTGATTTTAAAAACTATGGCGGAAGAATTTCCGGCAGGTACGGAATGGACACATCCTGAAGGCGGGTTGTTCCTGTGGCTGACTTTCCCGCAGGGCTGCAGTGCTGATAAGGTTTTCCACAAATGTATCGAGATGAAGGTTGCCGGCGTTACCGGTGATGCCTTCTACCCTAATGGTAAAACTGACCGTAATATGCGTATCAATTTTTCCAATATGCCGGAAGAGAAAATCATCGAAGGTGTAAAACGGATGGCGAAAGCTATCAGAGAATGTATGTAATTGGATAAATAAACCCCGCTGCGATTAATCGCAGCGGGGTTTATGTTTATTTGCTTTGGGTCTTCCAGGGTACTATTTTATGTTCCAGCCATTGCAGACCTAAATTGAAAATGAGTCCCAGGAGTGAAAGAACGATAACGCCGGCCATTAAACGGTCGGTGATCATCAGATCTCCATAATGCAGGATCAAAGCGCCGATACCTTCTTGTGCCGCGATCATTTCGGCAGCTACAAGCAGCAGCAGTGAAGTGCCCGCTGCCAGACGCAGCCCGGCAAAGATTACCGGCAATGCGCTCGGCAGAACTACGCTTTTCATCGTCAGCCACCAGCTGGCATTAAAGCTGACAGCTACCTTGATCAGCAATGTGTCGACGTTTTTGACACCTGAATAGGTATTCATCGCAACGGGAAAGAAAACGCCCAAAGCAATGATAGTGACTTTAGATAATTCACCGATTCCAAGCCAGAGAATAAAAAGCGGCAGTAAAGCGATTTTTGGGATCGGATAAAGGGCATTGACGATCGGTGTTCCTATTCGGTCCATCAGCGCAGAGGTGCCGGTGACGAGCCCTACCAGCAAACCGATGATGCTGCCTAAAGCAAAGCCCAGCAGAATGCGGTAAAGACTGGCTGTCAGACTGCGGCTGATTTCGCCGCTTGTAATAAGCTTGCCGAGTGCAGTAAGGATTGCGCTTGGTGCCGGTAGAAACAATGAGGAAATCAGACCTGTACTGCAGATTATTTCCCATACTGCCAGTAAGAAGGCTATCGCAGCGAAAGATATCCAGGCCGGATAAGTTTTCTGCCAGTGAGTCATACGGTTGTGGATTTTATATTCAGCCATTAGCTTCCACCTCCATCAGAGCCGCACGGGCATCACTGCTTATATGTTCCCAGATGATGCGGATAAATTCGGCTATCTGAGCGGTATTTTCAGTTTTTTCCCTGTCAGCTCGCGGAATTGCAATGGTCAGGATTTTGCTGACTTTACCGGGGCGTCTTGATAAAAGCACGACTCTGTCAGCCAGCATTACCGCTTCCTGAATATTGTGAGTAACATATAAGGTGCTGAGTCTGGTCTTTTCCCAAAGAGTAACAAGCTCTTCCTGCATGATCGTGCGAGTCTGTGCGTCCAAAGCAGAAAATGGTTCATCCATTAAAGGAGGTCAGGATTTATGACAAGCGCCCTGGCGATACCGACTCTTTGCCGCATACCGCCGGATAACTGGTGCGGAAAGGCTTTTTCAAAACCGCCGAGTCCAACTAAATTGATATAGTGCTGGATCCGTTCTTTCTGTGCTGTCTTTGGTACGCCTGTGGCTTCAAGTCCAAAGGCAATATTTTCATAAACGCTGCGCCAGGGAAACAGGCCTGTTTCCTGGAAGACGATGCCCATAGCAGGAGTATGGCCTTCCGTCAGATCTGTGAAATAAATACTCCCATCGCTTGGTGACAGCAACCCTGCTGTAAGATTGAGCAGAGTCGATTTACCGCAGCCGGAAGGCCCTACCAAAGCTACAAATTCCTCGCTGTGTACAGTCAGGCTGACGTTTTCAAGTACAGACAGCTGTTTGCCTTGAGGATCGATGAAATTTTTGCTGACATTGTCGATAACTAATTTCATTTAAACTACTGCCTCCGGTGTTGTTTGATAAAGTATAAAATAAGGAAACTTTGTTGAGAAATTATTTTTGCATAGCCTTGCTGAGCAGGCTGGTATTGGTGACGGCTTGTGGATCAAGCTTGCCCTCGATCATGCCATGAGAAGTATACCAGTCTATCTGAGTCTTGATATCGCTGTCCAGCAGTTTGCCGTCACGATCGATATAAGGCAGGCCGAGCTTGATGTCGGCTTCAGGAGCTTTAACATATTTGGCGATAATGCCTACGACTTCGTCCAGCTTTTTGGGGTCTTTATTGTCAATAGCTGCATCATAGTAGTAATTGCAGGCTTTTTTGTATGCTCTTAAGAAACGTACTGCTGCATCTTCATTTTTCAGGAATTTGGGAGAAAAGAAAAGGGCAGAGGTTTGATAGGGGATAACGTCACCGACTTGGGTGACAAGTTTACCATAGCCTGCAGTCTGCACTTTGGTGATATTGGGTTCGTTGAGTATGGCTCCGTCGATTTGTTTGCTTTCAAGAGCGGCCATAACAGCACTCAATTTGCCAAGCGGTACGATCTCCACATCTTCAAGAGTCAATCCTTTGGTTTCCAGCATCCGCCCAAGCATATAATGGAAGGTAGAACCTTTTTGAGTAATGCCGATGCGTTTGCCTTTGATATCTTCGAGCTTGGTAATTCCATTGTTGTAGTTATCGGAGGTGACTAAAAGTGCTGAGGAAGAAAAGCCTTTTTGTTCACGGCCTTTATCGGCAACGATAGCAAGTTGTTGACCGCTGGCAGCCATATTGAAGAGACTGGCAGTGATACCGGTAGCGCCGACGTCTACTTTAGAGGAAGCTGTAGCCACAGCAATAGGATGAGCTGCGTCAAACCACTGTTGATCTATTTCAAGGTTTTCTTCGGCAAAGTAGCCTTTATCTAAAGCGATAAAAAGCGGTGCAGAACTGGTAAGGCGAAGCATACCCAGAGATACTGCTGTTTTTGCTTTGGGGTCAGCGGCTTTTTTGTCCTCACCGCCGCAGCCTGCCATCAAGAACATAAAACAAACTGCTGTAAACAAAATCAAGATTTTTTTCATTTATTTCCCTTCCTTATATTGTACGCTAAGTACAAAAATGTAGTGCAGACAAAATAATGTCTTTCATAATTTTACAATATCTCCAAGTTTTTTGCAGTCTTTTTTGCAGAAAAAAAGAAGAATTTTTAAATAAATATTTAAATATCTATAGACAAAAATAGAAAAAACTTTCAGTAAGGTAAAGGAATTGGTATAATGTATAAAGATGAAAGTATTTTTTAGAACGGAGGCCCGCATGGGAAATATCATAAATTTTAAAAAAATGATGTCGGCAGCCATGTTTGCAGCTGGACTGCTGGTCAGTATGAACTAATACAACTACCGATTTTTCGTTTTTATAATAATTGACGTCATAACCCGTAGTAGCGTACGTCATATACAGGTAATTGGTCAATTCGGGATGTTCAGATGCGACGGTATTGATACGCTTGACAGC
>ENA-OQDT01001401-OQDT01001401.1-human-gut-metagenome-genome-assembly--contig:-NODE-1401-length-14082-cov-3.460623_pt1 | contig 14082 bp, 13 predicted proteins | sample MGYA00242786_ERZ504617 | MGnify/ENA primary metagenome ERZ504617 (study PRJEB26092, sample SAMD00036337) | human gut metagenome | host: Homo sapiens | study: EMG produced TPA metagenomics assembly of...
CAACTGTATTTGCATTTTTTCTCCAAATATTGCTTAACCATCCGGTCTATACAATTGTTCTCGCATCACACCATAAGTCATTAGCGTTATCTTTATCTGCTTTGGAAAAGTTCATAATCATGCTTTTTCACTAAGTTCTACTTGCAATTTCGTCATTTATTTTAGCATTTTCTTTCTTGTTCTTTTGCTCTTGCATACAATGGTCTGTATCCATCGTTTCCGGCACATCCTGTCACATTCACTTTTTCTTTCATTGTCTGTCGCCTTCCACTGCTTTTTTTACTTCTTTCACCCATTCTGCACTATGGCAGCAAAACAGTTCTTCATGCTGCATGTTATGTCTTCGGATATCCGGATTTTTGAAATAAGTACAATATCTCTTTTCGTATTTTTCACCCATCTTTGTTGCATAAAACACGTGAATTGTTGTTCCCGGTACATCAATTCCATGCTGGACTTTCGTAACCAGATCAGAATAGAACTGATTATAAACACTCTGTTTCGTAATCCATGGACTTCCTCCCTTGTCAATACCAAACATATTTACAAATCCATCAATCAGTTTCTTTCTTGATTCATCTGCTTCATTTATTTTCTTTTGCATAAACTTAGGTAATTTACCCGTGTGTACCATTTTATACATAATTGGCACAATGATAGATGACTGGAGCTTTGCCATAAACGAACCTGCTTCATCCATATCACTGCTCCCAATGATGCCATGATCTATATGGATTCTTTTCCGCTGAATCAGAAGGGATACAAAACTTCCTCCAAGGGAACACCCATACGCTGCTTTAATTCTCCCACCATACTTTGTTCTGATTTCTTGCTCAATTTTTTCACATTCATCTTCCATCGAATAAAATTCTGTTTTCTCGTTCGGATCAAATCCATCATAAGAAACTGCTACCGTATAAAAATAAGAATGTAACCCATCCAGTACATGATCAAAGCTACTATACAGGCAACAGGTACCAGGAAATAAAAATATCACTGGTTTACTACTGTCTCCACTTTCATAAAATTTCATAGCTAGTCTCCTTCAGGCTTTTCTGACAACACAATGCATCCTCATACCTTTGCGGATTTCAAATTTTTCTACTTTTAATCCTACTTTTCTGCAACATTTCATGACCACATCTCTTGTTGGAACCCGAACATCTCCATGTCCGCATATATTTGCCAGAGGCATTTCCAATGTATTCATCAGCCATACCAATACTTTATTGTCACTGGTTACATCCCGCAGGATCAATCTTCCATTTGGGCGAAGACATCTTTTTACACTGTCAAAAAATGCCTGTGGATCCGGATAATGATGAAAACTCATAGAACAAATAATTGCATCAAATGAATCATTTTCAAAAGGAAAGTTCTCACAGTCTCCTACAACAAACGTTGCATTTGAAATGTTTTTCTTTTTTGCCTGTTCAATCATGGCCGGAGTCAAATCCAGACCTGTATAATGTCGGTCTGGATATTTTTCTGCTAATAAAGAAATCATCGGAGCCGGTCCACATCCAGCGTCCAATAAATCTCTAAATGGCTCTTTCTCTAATTCTTCCAAAATATCCGGATAGTCCTTCTTACACATTTCGTAAATACCCGCATGGTTACTTTCATATCTTCCTGCTGCTTTTGTAAATTCAGCAATTGACAGTTTTTTGTATTCTTCGTTTTTCATGTTGTTTTCCTCCAATCACACCAGACACCATAAATCAATATTTTCATAGAAATCCGTCCTCTTTACATTGTCCAGTAAATCGCTATCATATATGTTAGTTTTATCTAACCTTAATTTTCTAAAAAACCGTGTGAAAACAAAACTGTAATTCCACACGGTTTCTTTTCTTATGTATTCAGTATATCACTTTTATCTGGTTTATCAACCAGATTTTGTCTCAATTTGTTACGCATTGCGTAGCCATTTGGAAAGACCAGTACATCGTTTTCGAAATATACGCCAGAGCACATTCTCTGCTCTAATCTCTTGGTGTTAATCCTACATACATATCTTTGTACTGTTTTGCACTCTTTTCCCAGGAAACATCTTTATTCATATCGCGGATCACCATATCATCCCAGGATTTTCTGTTCTCGAAATAGAGCGTCTTTGCTCTGTTGATCGCATCGTAAAGCAGCCCGCTTTCATATCTGTCAAATGTAAAACCGTTTCCTGTATTTTCAAACATATTATAAGGCTGAACCGTATCTTTGAGTCCTCCGGTCTCTCTTACAATCGGAACTGCACCATATCTCATGGCTATAAGCTGTGTAAGTCCACATGGTTCAAATCTTGATGGAACCAGAAGTGCATCACATCCTGCATAAATATTGTGAGCCACATTTTCATTGTAAGCAATATATGCACAGAAATTGCCTTTATATTTGTTTTCATAATAGCGGAATGTATTTTCATACTGAGAATCACCAGTACCAAGAACAACCACCTGCGTATGTTCATCCATAATTCCCGGGATTACGTCATTTACAAGATCAAGACCTTTCTGGTTGGTGAGACGTGAAATAAGTCCGATTACCATCTTATGCTCATCTACATCCAGCCCCAGAGATTCCTGAAGAGCTTTTTTATTAATCTTTTTATTCTTTATCGCTGACTTCTCATCATAATCAGCAGCTAACAGCTTATCAGTTGCAGGATTCCAGATATCCGTATCAATACCATTCACAATTCCCAAAATCTTATTGTTGTGATATCTTAAATGCTCTGCAAGTCCCTCTCCATATTCCTCTGTCTGAATCTCCCAGGCATAGGTGTTACTTACAGTTGTAACTTTATTGCTGTAAGCGATGCCACCCTTTAACATATTGGCATCCAGCCAGTTCTGGATCATGCAGTCCTTATTAAATACATAATCAGGAAGTCCTGACCAGTATTGAATCTTTTTTCTGTCATAAATACCCTGGAACTTCAGATTATGTATTGTGAGTACTGAAATTGCACGTCCTACATCTGTATCCTGAAAACAGGTTCTCAGATAAAGTGGTACTAAAGCTGCCTGCCAGTCATGACAATGCACGACATCAGGAGTCCAGTTCAAATAATTAAGGGCAGCAAGGGCAGCTTTTGCAAAATAACAGAATTTCGGAATGTCATCTATGAGATTCGTATATGGATTTCCCCAGGAGAAGAACTCATCATTATCTATAAAATCATAGACAACCCCATCCTCCTGATATTCCATAATTCCCACATAATACTGCTTTCCATCAGAGCAGAGATTCATATCAAAGGAACCCCTGTATTCCATCTTTTCCTGAAATTTCTGAGGAATACATTTGTATCTTGGAATAATGACCTTAACATCAATGTTTAATTTTGCCAGACTCTTTGGCAGGGCAGACATTACATCTCCCAATCCGCCGGTCTTAACAAATGGATAACATTCTGATCCAATGAAGGCTACACTTCTTCGCGGTCCCAGATCAGGCTGTCTCGTTGGAATGTTCTGTTCATTCTGTTCAACAGATGGCTCCTGAATAATTGCGGCTTGCTTAACAGAAACATTCTCTACTGTTGGAGCAACAGTCTTAACAGCTTTTTGAGGACTGTTTTTTGCACTGCTTTTTACACTGCTTTTTACGCTGTTTCTTGCATTGCTCTTTGTGTTACTCTTTGTATTACTCTTTGCATTGCTCTTTGTATTACTCTTTGCATTGCTTTTGGTACTGCTTGTTTGAACTGTTTTTTTTCTCATATCATTGATCTCCCTTTTGCATTTTACAAAGTCCGAAATCTATTACGTCTTAACTAAAATGTCTTCCGGTAAGTTCCTGATAAACATTCATTTTACAGATATTTATCATTTCCTGTTAATCTCAATTATAACACAAAATTGCGCAAAGTAACTATTATTATGTGAAATGCTTCCATCACTTAACTCTTACCTGAATGATACAAGCTGGTTTATTCCTTTTCATTATATCTGCCTCTTTTATTTTACAGATACACTACATAGAAAAAAGGATCTTCCACTCAGTCAATTTGAATAAAAAACATAATCTGTTTTTATTTCACGCATTCCATAATTATCATCTCACATCTGTCATATCCAAGCTGTGAGCTGTTCAGGCACAGTGTGTAATTGCTGGCTTTTCCCCAGTTCTGATCTGTGTAAAAGTTATAATTTGTTCTTCGCCTTTTATCTGTGTCTGCCATCATTTTCACAGCTTCCTTCTCTTTTACATTGTATAAACCAGTGATACGCTTTATTTTTTCCGGCATGTCCCCATGAATAAATACATTCAGCACATCATCCCGGTCTTTCAGAATATAATCTGCATTTCTTCCAATGATCACACAAGGCTCCTTCTCAGCCAATTCTAAAATAATATTTCTCTGCACCTCATACACCATATCTTCCACAGATTTTCCTGTGATATCACGACCGGAAAATGCATATGCGAACAAACCTTTTTTCGGAGATAATTCCGCATTTTCCTGAATATATTCCGGTGATAAGCCGGACTTTTCTGCAATCTGACCAATGATATTTTTATCATAATAGGCAATTCCGAGTTTCTTTGCCACTTCTTCTCCGATAAAATCGTCCACCGCTTCCAAATTCCCTGCTGATCGTAATAATTCTTTTTGCCATCTCTGATTCCTCCTAGTTTAAAACATCAACCCTATTTTTTCTGATTTTCTTTAAAAATACATATCCCACAAAACATGAAATTATTTCAGTAATTGGAAATGCCCACCAGATCAACGAAACTCCCATCTGACCATTTCTGACAAACAGAGAAAAGATTCCCGCCAGTGGCAGGATAATAATCAGCTGTCTCAAAAGTGAAATCACCAGTGATTCCAGGCCACCATCCAATGCCTGGTAAATTCCCTGATAAGCAACATTAATTCCGGCAAACAAGAAACTCACTGAAATCACTCTCATCGCGGCAATAAAATATTCTCTTGACTGTCCTGCATTAAACAGCATTGCAAACGCTCCGGGGAAAATCTCCGTAATTGCAATTCCCAGAATCATTAATGCAATGGTATAAATAAGTCCATATTTGATACCATCCTGAATTCTCTTTTTACTTCTCATTCCATAAGCAAATGCAATGATCGGAGTGATCGCATCTCGCAGACCAAAAGCAAGGAAGAGAACAAACTGCTGGACTTTATAGAACAATCCATAGGCTGTCTGTGCTGATGGATTGAACTTCAGGATCAGATTCATCACATAAACCATAATAGACATCAGAGCCTGCGCAATAATTGCCGGAAGTCCGATTGCATAGATTTCTTTTATAACACCAGCATTCGGTTTCATGTATTTCGGTCCATGCCCGAATTCCCTGTTCAGTTTCATATGAAAAATAAGCAGTAATACAGCAGAAGCAACCTGACCAATTACAGTTGCGTAAGCTGCACCTTTCACTCCCATTTCAGGGCAAGGTCCAATACCGTAGATCATGATCGGATCGAGAATGATATTTACAACGGCACCAACCACCTGTCCGATTGTAGAATAAAGAGAAACGACCTGTTGCCTGTAATAGCTTTTTCAAATAAAGAAAAGAAAATAATACCAAAAGAAATCACACAGCATATCCGCAGATAACTGACTCCCATTTCAAGTACTTCCGAATCAACTGTCTGTGATGAAATATATGCTTTCACTCCAAAGATACCAAACAGTAAGCAGACCACGTAAATGATCACCCCCAGGAACAGACTGTTTCCTGCTACCTTTGCAGCCTTTTCCCTGTTTCCCTGTCCAAGTGTCCTTGCAAGAAGTGCATTGGTTCCTACACCTGTTCCGATTCCTGCCGCTACCATAAGCATCTGAACCGGAAATACCAGAGTGAGGGCATTTAATGCAGCTTCACTGCCTACTCTCATATTTCCTACAAACGCACTGTCTACAATGTTATAGACCGCCTGCAATGCCATGGATAAGATCATAGGGATTCCCATCTGGATCATCAGCTTATTCACCGGCATATCCTTCATTTTGTTGCTTTCTGCCATTTTACTTTAACTCCTCTCTTTTCTGCACAAAAAAAGTGCGCACCCTGTCACATAAGCTGGACTTACGCTGACAGGCTACACACTTTTTTCATGGCAAATATTCTATTTTAACAAAATCCGCTCCTTACTGACCGGCATTCTTATTCCGTAAAAGTATAACGTACAAAAGAACCCTGTTTGTCTCCTGTTACTATTACAACATCTCCACTCTCGTTGCGTGTGGATTCCAGAATCGGAAATCTTCCATTTTCTTTTACATAGACTTCCGGGCTAGCTGCTTCTGCCTCGATCAAAGTTTTTTTACTGTATTGTTCTCCTCCACACGGATTTATATCCTCAATAAAGATTTCATACTCATGCATATGCAGTTCCTCCTGAGATTCATTTTATAAAAACAAACAGCATAATTATTGTTTTCCGACTCATTACGCTACTCGCCCTTATTTTTATTATAAAGCCATTTTACTTTGATTTCAAAAGCGTTTTTTACTAAAAATGTATCTTCTGTTTTTGGGCATTATTACTATGTATTTACCTATAGTAATTTTAACTTCCGATCTACACCCTGCATATCTTTGCTCTGCTATAGGTTTCTGTTATCTGTAATTATAACTGATTTCTTTTCATTTGATAATTCACTTTTCGGCACCAAAAAGTGCCCCCTGTATAGCAAAAGTGACGGCAGATATCGTCTGAAAAACCACCTGGGAAAAAGTTTCATTTTGATACTTTATATGTTAAAATGAAACATATCGTATCAAGTGAGGGGTTTTACAGATGTCTAAAAAGAAATATAATCTGAATACAATTTACATCTCTGAGCGTCTGCAGGAGAATCTGAAGCCGATTTCACAATCTGCATTCACTGCTGTGACCGCTCCCATGGGATATGGAAAAACAACTGCTATCAACTGGTATCTGGACAAACAGAGCAAAAACGGAAATTCCTGTGTGATCCGGATCAGTATTTATTCTGATAATCTGTCTGTTTTCTGGCAAAGCGTTCAGAAGGCATTTGCCTTCGCAGGGCTTGATTTTCTGGATAATTATATCTGCCCCTCAGACGCTGCCAGTGCGGGGATGCTTGCTGATGAGCTTTGTTATTCCCTGAGCAGTCAGACCTCTTACTACATTTTTATTGATGATTTTCATCTGCTGGGTGAACCTCATGTTGCAGAATTTTTTTGTATGCTTGCCAACAGACTGCCTGAAAATATCCACCTGATCGTATCCGGCAGAAATGCTTTTCTGTCCGGAAAAGAGATTCTCCGTCTTGGCAAAAAGTTATATCAGATCCATACCAGGGATCTGTGTCTGAATCGGCAGGAGCTTTCTGTCTATACCCATCGCTGCGGTGCCAGCCTGAACGAAGATCAGCTGAACACGCTTCTCTATTCCAGTGAGGGATGGTTCTCTGCAGTCTATCTGAATCTCTGTACCTTTTTTGAAAACGGACACTTTCCCGACCATACTTCTAATATCTATGATATGTTTTCCTCTGCCATGATCGCACCCCTTTCTGATGCACAGCAGAAATTTCTCACTGTTATGGGACTTGCAGATGAATTTACCGTTGAAATGGCACTTTTTATTACAGGGAATCCGAAAGCCGGACAGATTCTTTCCCTTATGACCAGGCAGAATGCTTTTATCACTCCTTTGCCCGATGGAGTCAGCTTCCGTTTTCACCATATGATGAAGGAATGTACACAACGCGCCTTTGCCATGCTTTCCCACGAAAAACAGGCAGATTTTCGGAATCGTTACGGACAATGGTATGAATCCCAGGGACAGTTTCTGCAGGCACTTTCTGCCTATAACAAGGCTCTTAACTATGATGCTGCACTTGCTGTTATCCAAAAGGATGCAGGAATCCTTCTGGCTTCTCTTTCGCCGGAAAAGGTTCTCGCATTTCTTGATGCCTGTCCAACAGAAATCCTGAAGAACAGGCCTCTGGCCCTTCTCGTATTAATGCGCCGTATGTTTACCTGGCATCAGATTCCCAAAATGCTGGAACTGAAGCAGCTTCTGACAGATACCATAGCTGAAGATAACACTTTGTCCGAAGATGAGAGAAAGAATCTCTCCGGAGAATGTGATCTTATTATGAGTTTTCTGATGTATAACGATATCACCGGTATGAGCGTTCTGCACCGTCAGGCCAGTTCCAAAATGACCAGACCTGCCATCAGTATCCGCAAAACAGGAAGCTGGACCTTCGGTTCTCCTTCTGTTCTGATGATGTTTCACCGCAGATCCGGAACCCTGGATGCAGAACTGACAGCTATGAATGAATGTATGCCCCACTATTACAGGATTACCCAGGGACATGGACAGGGTGCGGAATTGCTCATGAATGCAGAGGCAGCATTTATGCAGGGAAATTTTTCAGATGCACAGATTCTGCTGGAGCAAACTTATTCCACCATTGCCTCAAACGGACAGCACAATATTTCGCTCTGCTGTGATTTCCTTGCTGCAAGGCTTTCCCTGTTTCAGGAGGGTGTCACCTTTGTGAAGAACTCTGAAGTAAAGCGTAAGGAGCTTCTGTCTCTCCACAATATGATGTGGCTGAATATTTTTGACAGTACTTATGCTTACTACTATGCATTGATTAGAATGCCGGAAAAGATTCCTGCATTATTTAAAGACCATATGTTATCCACTGTCAGCTTTCTTTCTCCCTGCAGACCTATGATGGAAATGATCGAGAATCAGGTCTTTCTTTCACAGAAAATGTACGCAAAAGTTATAGGCAGAAGCGAAACGCTTCTGCCTGTCTGTGAGAAAATGCACTATGAACTTGTGTCTCTCCACATTCAGATCCAGACCGCTGCTGCTTACGCAATGCTGGGCAAACATCATGATGCACGACAGCTTCTGCAGAAAGCCTTAGGACACGCCATGCCGGATGGCTTTCTGATTCCTTTTGTAGAAAATTATACCTATATCAAGGACGTGCTGAGCAGTATTAATTCCATAGCATCGGAGCCTTTCACAGACCGGATCCTTTCCCTTGGTTCTGTTTATGAACAGCACTGTCTCCGCCTGTCCAGCCGTAATTACAGGCCTGAGATCCTAAATATGCTGAACAGCAGAGAAGCAGAAATCGCAGCTTTGATCACCGACCGTCTGAGCAACCGCGAAATTGCAGAGAGGTTATTTCTCTCTGAAGGCACTGTGAAGCAATATATCAACCAGATTTATTCCAAGTTGATGATCAACGGTGATACACGCACCAAAAGGAAACAACTGGCAGAGCTGATTTCTTCCATAAACAAGGGCCTTACCTGACACTTTGAGAAAAAAAAGCAAGGAAATTCACATGACCAAAGTCTTGCGATTTCCTTGCTATTTGGCAAGAATTACAAATTTAAAGTTTTTTACTTATTTGCATTTCTGTTTCCTTGAGAATATCCTCGGAAATCTCAGTTTTATTCAGCATCATGTCTGCTCCCGGATTACGATAGAAGGAAAAATCCCTATCTCCATCCGGATATGTATGTACCATAGCAAGCGTAGTATGAATTTTTTCATCTGTACATAATCCAATGTCATCAATTCCTGCTTCTTTTATGGCTGCTCTCAACTGATCTCCAAAAAAATCATTACCAACCTTACCAATAAATGCTGTATTATGTCCCAATTTATAACGCTTTATTATAATAAATCATATTTCACTATATCAAGCTTAGCTGCACCATCAGCAAAGAAAGAAATCCCCTTTGCTTCCTGCTTTGTAAGAATAACCGCAGACATAACCTGCTCGCCGTCATTAATAAATACTTCCACACTAAACTTATCCAAAATCACACGCAGTTTTAGTTCATTGCTGTCACCGTTTACCAGACAACTGCTCTGATGAACCAGCGCCCGTTCGCTTCCTGAGAATTTTCTATCGATTTTTAAAACAGATTCATCCGGACGGAAGCATAATGTAGAATGATATTTCTCATTCTCTGCAAAACAGAGTTCAAATTTTTTATAAAGATTGTCTTTATCTGCCGGTCGTATCACAAGTTCCAGATCTACCGTTCGTCCTTCAATCTGATCCAGTGTGAGCCTGGTATCTTTTATCACAACATTGTTATACTCGACTTTGTTTGCACGCATGGCATTAAGTTCTCTGATCGGAACCTGATACAATCTTCCGTTTTTAACAGACAGTTCTCTTGGAAGACTCATTTGTGCGAACCATCCAGAGTCATTGCATCGATATGCAAGCGTATCCCAGTTCTGCATCCAGGCGATCATAATTCTTCGTCCATCCGGCGCAAGCAGTGTCTGCATTGCGTAATAGTCAATTCCGTAATCAACACCTTGGCAAAACTGTTCCTTTAAAGTATGTGTCTCAGGATCCAACTCCCCAATAATACATAACGTTCCATTTCCATTATGAAATTCTAATCCTTCCGGAAGCATATCCTGTGGACTTATCAGAAGCACATATTTGCCGTCCAATTCAAAGAAATCCGGGCATTCCCACATTTTTCCATAACGATTTTGATTCTTTGCCAGAATGCTTACAAATTCCCATTCAAAGCCATTTTTACTTCTGTAAAGAAGGATCTGTCCGCTTCCATCAGCCGGACGACTTCCTATAACACAATAAAAGTTTCCATCGTTCCCTTTCCAGATTTTGGGATCACGAAAGTCTACTTTACTAGCCCCCTTTGGAAGATCTTTGGCTGTCAGAACCGGATTCTTATCATACTTTTCATAATCCTTACCATCTCCAACTGCCACTGCCTGTGTCTGAATATCCCTTACAGTTCCGTCTTCCAGTTTCTCCTGATTTACAGAAGTATACATAAGCAACTGTCTGCCATCCTCTAATTCTATGGCACTTCCTGAAAAACAGCCGAATTTATCATAATCTTCATCCGGTGCCAATGCAGTCGGAACATAGTTCCAATGCAATAAATCCTTACTCACTACATGTCCCCAGTGCATACTGTCCCAATGTGTGCTATACGGATTATACTGGTAGAACAAATGATACTCTCCTTTATAATAGGAAAATCCATTTGGATCATTCATCCAGCCAACATAAGGAGTTATATGAAAGGCTGGTCTTTCTTCCTCTTTGATCTGCTGTCCCTGTATAAATTCATATTTTCTTGCCTTTTCCAACATTTCGCTCATATAGTTCCTCCTGTCAAAATGATATCTTCTCTTATTTTTCACTGCTTAATGAATCCTGATACTGGTCAAAATATTTTTGCTTGATTGAAAGGTAATCGGAAAGCCCGTACTTCTCCATTTTTTTCAGATAAGAATCCCATTCTTCATCAATTCCTCCGTTCAGGATCCAATCTGCTTTCTTCTGTTCTGCATATTTCTTAATATCTGTATCATACTGTGACACTTTGTTTGTATCATCAATACTCATAAATACATTAGGATAAACATATTTGCTGTTCATATCCTGTAAATATGTCTCATGCATATTATCCAGACGCCATTTCGCATCTTCCGGCTGTGTTACATATACGTCATAATATTCATTTAATATAGCGAGAGGACCATTTACAGATTGCGCTTCACGTACTTCCACCGGTGACTGATCTCCTAAGTCCATATGCTTTAACATTTTTTCGCCATCTTTGTTTACAGACAGCTCAAAAATATTAAAGGAATCCTTCTCTCCATAGGTTCCCCAGTTATTTTGCGGAGACTGAAGGGGTGCATACATCTGATCGATCCATGCGGCAGCAAGTGCCGTGTTACGGCAGCTGGTAGTAAGCACACATCTTCCTCTGTCAAAACCGCTGGTCTCACTGTTGTTCTGTCTGGTGATATTTCTCATTCCATCCGGTCCGGTCAGTGCCGGAAGCATCACATAATCCGTATTGTTGTCTATATTAGCAATATCCCATGTGAAGCAAAGTCCATAACGGTGATTCTTTCCTTTTGCAACATAAGTAGACCATTCCTGTGTAAATGCTTCCGGATCGATCAGATTCTCTGTCACAAGTTTATGCAGCCATTTGATACCTTCTTTGTATCCTTCCTGAACCGTTGTATAAATCACCTTACCTTCATCTGTTACAGCAAAATGATCTCCTGTGTCCCCATAACCATCTCCGAATCCATTTATTAAGATTGAAGGATCCTGATCTCCGTTATTGATAATAAATGACATTGGTATTACATCACCTTCAATGGAAAACTCTTGTTTCAGATCATCTGCATGATCTCGAAATTGAATCAGTACCTGCTCCAGTTCATCTGTTGTGGTTGGAATCTCAAGACCAAGATAATCAAGCCATTTCTTATTAATATAAGGAATATCTCCAATGGCCTGAATTGCTTCTTTTCCGGAACCAAGCTGTTCAATCCACGGAAAAGAGTAAATATGTCCATCCGGTGCTGTACACATGGTTCTGTATTCCGGATATTTTTCAAATACAGCCTGAAGATTCGGCATATATTTGTCAATCAGATTTTCCAGCGGGATAATAATTCCCTGCTTTGCATAACGCAGCAGATCATAATCGCTCATGCCTGCGTTGAACAAACCATCCGGAAGATTTCCAAACTGGGCCAGCGCCAGATTTTTTTATCCGAAAACTGGTCTGCCACGAAACAAGTCCAGTCAATATGAACATTTGTCTGTTCTTCCAGTCTCTGGAAAATGACTCTTTTATTCGGATCCTGCGTGGAGGTAGCCGGTGCACTTGTGATAAAGGAAAGCTCCGCGGTTTCTTTTTGCGGAAACTGTACATCCGATACCGGTGTATCCGGATCAATTTCCGCATTGAGCATCTGCTGTTTTCCGCATCCTGCAATACCTGCCATCATCGTCAAAGAAAGTCCAAGTCCAAGTAAATTTCTTACTTTGTTTTTCTTCATATTCTGTATACTCCTTTCTTTAGCCTTTTACCGATCCGGCCATAATTCCTTTATCGAAAAATACTTCTGGAAGAATGGATACATTACGATAAGCGGCAAGCTTGATACTACAATGATTGCATATTTCAGCTGTTCTGCTACCTTTGCCATCTCAGCGGTGCTTTGGATGTCTGCAATCATACCGGGCTGCGGAGTATTCTGTACCAGAATCGAACGAAGTACCAGCTGCAAAGGCTGAAGATTTGCGTCGTTCAAATAAATCATCGCATCAAAATAACTGTTCCACATTCCTACAAAGGACCACAGTGCAAGTACTGCAATGATCGGTTTACATACCGGCATCATAATTTTGAAAAAGTGGCAAATCTCATTTGCTCCATCAATTGCGGATGCTTCTCTTAATTCAGTCGGAACAGACTGATAATAGGTTCTTGCAAGAATCATATTCCAGACATTGAATGCTCCCGGAAGCAAGATCGCCCATACCGTATTTACCAAATGCAGCTGATTGATCAGTATAAAGGTCGGAATCATTCCTCCTCCGAAGAACATCGTGAACAGGAAAATAAGATTGAAAAATTTTCTTCCTACAAAATTCTTTTTCGACATCGGATATGCCACCAGCAAGGTCACGAGCACGGAAATGACGGTAAATGCAAGTGAATACAGGAAAGAATTGATAAATCCGCGCCAGATCATTTCATTTTCCAGTACTCTGCGATATGCATCTATGGTCCAGTCCTTGAAACGAAAGCTCAGGCCCTGATTATTTAAAACCGTAGGATCCATAAAGGATGCCAGTATTACATACACGATCGGAATCGCGATAGAAAGCACAAACAACCCAAGAAGCGTGAATCCGATTCCAAGAATCAGGCGATCGGTCTTTGAATATTTTCTCTTCGTTTTTTCCATCTCCTCTTCCTCCTATAACCCTTCTCCGTCATTGAGTTTCTTCACAACCCAGTTTACAAAAACGAGCAGAATAACATTTACAACGGAATTAAACAGACCTACCGCAGTGGAATATCCATAATCGCCGTTCAAAAGACCGATGCGGTATACATAAGTCGATATGATTTCGGATGCCGGCAGGTTCATGTCGGTCTGCAGCGCATAGGCTTTCTCAAAACCAATGCTCATAATATTTCCCGCCTGCAGGATAAACTGAATTACAATAATGTCCTTGATCGCCGGAAGCTCTACATACCAGATCTGCTGCA
>ENA-OQDT01001402-OQDT01001402.1-human-gut-metagenome-genome-assembly--contig:-NODE-1402-length-14080-cov-3.295779_pt1 | contig 14080 bp, 7 predicted proteins | sample MGYA00242786_ERZ504617 | MGnify/ENA primary metagenome ERZ504617 (study PRJEB26092, sample SAMD00036337) | human gut metagenome | host: Homo sapiens | study: EMG produced TPA metagenomics assembly of...
GGTATATCCGGCAACCTTATCCGTCGATAAAGGAAACATCGTCATAACAGACCGTTTCACTGTCGCCGAAAAGGCTCTGAAAGAAGGGAAGAAAGTTCTGTTCAATCCTCCTTATGAATCATTGAAAGGACTGGAAGGGAAGTTCGTCCCTGTTTTCTGGAGTCCGGTGCATTTCTCCAAGCAAGCCGGGACAATGGGGTTGCTGCTCGATCCTGCCCATCCGGCATTCGCCCACTTCCCGACCGAAGGACATACGGACTGGCAATGGTGGCGGCTCACAACAGAGTCGAAGACTCTTTGCATCGACAGCTTGTATACCGAAGTGACTCCCCTCGTCGAATGTGTGGACAACTTCGCCAACAACCGTCGTCTGGCCAATTTGTTCGAGACAAACTGCCTGAACGGGAAATTGATCATGTGCAGCATGGATCTGCTTCGCGAGCAAGCCAGAAGCCCCGAAAAGAAACAGTTACTCCACAGCCTCGTGGAATATATGAAATCCGGTGCCTTCAATCCCGCACCGCATACGTCTCCTGATGTCATCGCCCGGTTTCTGACTGCCGGACAATCAAGTTCGCGGGAAAAACCCGAATCCATTTACTAACTATGTGAAGAAAGACTGCTATATTTGCCTTGTAACAATCGTTGCTGGGCAAATATCGTATATACAGAAGCATATGAACATACAAAAATTGAAATTACTGTTAGCAACAGCCTGTTTGGCTCCCCTGCCACTCATCGCCCAAATCACGGAAAGAGAACGGCCAGCAGAATGGAAGCACCTCATTACAGGCGGACGCTATATGGACCGTTTCGAAGCAATGCCAGAAGGTACGCTCTCCGGGGACACGTGGGGAGCGGACAGCGTACGCCCCCGGTATATCGATAACGGTATCGAACGTCCCGATATCTCCTTCTGGGGAGGCAACATCCTGCAAACGCCGGACCGGAAATACCACCTGTTCGTATGCGGATGGCCGGAAAGCGCTCCCAAAGGGCATATGGAATGGCCCAATTCAACCGTTTATCATGCGACCGGCGATCGCCTGCACGGGCCTTTCACCATCCAAGACACGATCGGGAAAGGGCATAACCCGGAGGCTTTCGTCCTCAACGACGGACGGATCGTCGTATATGTCATCGACGGATATTATATAGCCGACCAGGTCAATGGCCCCTGGCAATACGGAAAGTTCACGTTCAATCCCCGCGACCGGAAGATCATCGAAGGACTGAGCAACCTCAGCTTTGCCAAAAGGCAGGATGGTTCTTACCTGATGGTTTGCCGGGGAGGAGGCATCTGGATCAGCAAAGACGGCATCGCCCCTTACGAGCAGATCACGGAAAAGCGGGTTTATCCGCCTGTCAAAGGAGAGTTCGAGGACCCGGTCATCTGGCGGGACTCCCTGCAATACCACCTGATTGTGAATGACTGGTTAGGGCGTATCGCCTTCTACCAACGTTCCAAAGACGGCATCCACTGGGTGACGGAGCAAGGGGAAGCCTATGTACCCGGAATCTCCTTCCACCGGGACGGGCATGTCGAGCATTGGTTTAAATACGAACGTCCTAAAGTATTCCAAGACAAACAAGGACGTGTAGAGCAGATGAACTTTGCCGTCATCGATACCGTCAAATGGGATGATCATGGCAATGACAACCACAGTTCGAAGAATATCTGTATCCCGATGAACAAGGGGATGTTATTGTCCGTCCTGAACCGAACACCGATAACAGCCTCCACTGAAATCATCCAGGTCAAGATCCTAGCGGAAGAAGGCTTCGATCCGGTCCGGGAGATCGATGTGCCGTCCCTGCGGTTCGGTTCATACAACGAAGTGAACTTCGGACGGGGAAGCCAAGTGATCCGGACCGAAAGCTCCGGAAAAGACCTGATCCTCACGTTCGACGGACGGGGAAGCGGTATCACACCGGATGAGTTCGCCCCGAAGATGATCGGGAAAGACAAGCAAGGAAAGATGCTATTCGGCTATGCGAGCCTGCCGTATGCCGATTATACGCCGCCCCTGCTGTCCAGCTTGCGTCCCGTCTACCGGAAAGACAAAAACGAAGTCAGAGTCGAAATCCGGAACTTCGGGCTTTCGGCCTCCGGGGAGACAACCATCGAGGTCAAACAGAACGGAATGTTAATGGGCAGCCGGAAAATAAAGGCGCTAAAACCGTATGAGAAAACGGAACTGGCCTTTACCCCCAAGAAGGGAGAATGGACGGACAAGGCCGGTTATCAGGTCGTGTTCCTCCGGGACGGACAAGTCGTAGAAACAAACAATTTCACTATTCAATAATAATCGCTTATAAACATGAAACACACCTTTATCCTCCTGCTTGGAGCCATGCTGTCCCTACAGGGGCAAGCTCAGGACAAGCAGATGCAATTCCAGAACACGATCAAGGTCGAAGCTGGCGACAGCCACGCGGACATCATCGCGAAAGCGGCCCATGTCGTGCCTTCGCCCAACCAGTTGGCAGCATTACAAAACGAGTTTATCGCCTTCATCCATTTCGGACCGAACAGTTTCACCCGGTTGGAATGGGGAAGCGGAAAGGAAGACCCGAAAGTCTTCGACCTGAAAGAGCTCGACACGGATCAGTGGTGCGAGGCCATGAAAGCCGCCGGCATGAAAATGGTGATCCTGACGGTCAAGCACCATGACGGGTTCGTCCTGTGGCAAAGCCGTTACACAAAACACGGCATCATGTCCACCGGTTTCCGCGACGGCAAAGGCGACATCCTGAAAGACCTGTCGGAATCCTGCCGCAAGTACGGGCTGAAGTTAGGCGTCTATCTGTCACCGGCAGACCTGTACCATATCGAAAACCCGGAAGGGCTGTACGGCAACCTCAGCCAATACACCAAACGGACCATCCCGCGGGAAGTCCCCGGACGGCCTTTTGCCAACAAGACCCGTTTCGAATTCGTAGTGGACGACTACAACGAATACTTCCTCAACCAACTCTTCGAGATCCTGACCGAATACGGCCCGATCCACGAAGTATGGTTCGACGGGGCACATCCCAAGCGGAAAGGCGGACAGACCTACAACTATCCCGCCTGGAAAAAACTGATCAAGGCACTTGCCCCCGATGCCGTTATCTTCGGACGGGAAGATGTCCGGTGGTGCGGCAATGAAGCCGGCGGCACACGGTCGACCGAGTGGAACGTGATCCCCTACCAGGCAAATCCGGACACGATGTCGAACTTCGCCGATATGACGGACAAAGACCTCGGAAGCCGTGAACAGCTCTATAAAGCCAAATACCTGCATTACCAGCAGGCCGAAACCAACACTTCCATCCGCGAAGGCTGGTTCTACCGGGACGACACGCACCAGAAAGTACGAAGCACCGACGATGTGTTCGACATCTATGAACGCGCCGTAGGAGGCAACTCCACTTTCCTGTTGAACATCCCGCCCAACCGGGACGGAAAATTCTCTCCGACGGATGTAGCCGTATTGAAAGAAACCGGCCAGCGAATCCGGGAAACCTACGGGACCGAACCTGTTCCGTCAGGCAGAAGGCCCGAAAGACGGATGCTCGACCAAAATGACAGACACCTATGTGACGGCCGATAAGGACGGGGCGGGAATCGTCATCTCCACTCCCCAACCTGTCACCCTCAACCGTCTGGTTCTCCAGGAAGCGATTGCCACCAACGGGGAACGGGTAGAGAAACACGCCGTGGATGCCTGGATCGACGGAGGATGGAAGAGATCGCCCATGCCACCAACATCGGCTACAAACGAATCCTGCGTTTCCCGGATGTCACGACGGACAAGATACGGGTCCGCATACTCGAATCCCGCCTGACACCCGCCATCTGCACCATCTCCGCCCATCACTACAAAGCCCGTCCGCCCCGGTTGAGCGCACAGAGAAGCATGGACGGCCTGGTTACCATCGAACCGATGGCACAAGAATTCGGCTGGAAAGCACACGGTGAGAACATTGCCGAGAACCTGAACGCAGGTTTCAAGATCTACTATACGACAGACGGAACGGAACCATCGGCAGGCTCTACCGAATATAAAGCACCTTTCCTGATGGGAAACAGCGAACTGAAAGCGGTAGCCATCCTGAACGGAGAAAAAGGAGCTATCTTGCAGGAACGGTTCGGGCTGGTCAAGAAGGGATGGAAGATAGCCGACAAGACCGCGCAATCCCTTGCCATCGACCTCGGTAGCCAGCAAACGGTAAGCGGCTTTGCCTTCACCCCGCAAAAACAAGGCGGTAAGGGCACAGTAGCCGGTATCATCCGGATCAGCAACGACGGGAAGAACTGGAAAGAGGTGGAACGCTTCGAATTCGGCAACCTGATCAACGACCCATCCAAACGCTACCATCATTTCAAGCAAACGGTAAAAGCCCGCTACGTCCAAGTAGAAGCAGCGGAAATCGCCGCCCGTACGGAGGCTGCCGCCCTTGCTGGAATAGACATTTTCTAAGGCTCGTCTACAAACAGTATATACCTTGTAAGGTAAAATCATATACGTTATAAAGTAAAAGAAAAAAGGTTATAGGGAATTTTATTTTACCCTATAACCTTTTTTCTTTTATTCGTTCCTGTGCTAGCCCGGAAGAGCGAAGACAGAATTACATCGCAAAAGGTGTAGCTTTCACATACGCCCTATATCCTTTGATCATGCCGGGGAATCCTTCTTCTGCACGGGGCAGGTAGCGGAAACCGGATATCGTCTGCTCTTCCTTCAAATCGATCACGACCTGGTGCGGATATTTGTCTCCCTGCTTCGTGCTCCAATAGGTAGATTCCTGCAAGTCATAGATCTTATCGGCAGTGAAGTTACCCCACTGCGTGCTTTCGCTGTCCGCATAGGAGATATTCCAATGTTGGCGGGGAAGCGGCTTGCCGTCTTCGTCCAACAAATAGAACTCGGCCATAGCGGCATTGTCCTTGCCATCCTGTGCATCCAATGCTTCGAGGCAGAAATAGCGGCCCTTGACAGTCTGGCCGAACTTCACTTCCTGCCAGCCGTTTCCGGGTTTCAGAGCACCGTTGGCAACCGGTTTCTCACCTTTCAGGTTCAGCGTCTGCCCCTCTTCACGGTGGGTAGCCGGGGCTTCAGCCCGCAACATATCCAAGATCGGTTCCTTCCGGCCTTCCACTACAGCCTTTTCCGGGCCTAACAGGTCGAGGATGATGATCTCGTTCTTTCCCTTCTTCAACCAGCATCCGGGCATAAACAAAGTCTGCTGAGGTCCGATCTCCCAGAAGCGGCCCATCGCCTTTCCATTTACCCAAACCATGCCTTTTCCCCAAGTCTGCATGTCGAGGAACACGTCTCCGACTTCATCCAGCTCGAAAGTAGTCCGGTAATAAGCCGGTCCGTCGAGTTTGTCTCCCGCTGCATACTTCTTGTCCTGTACGAAAGCGTAATCGACCGGGAAGCTGTAAACCTGCCAGTCTTCCAGTTCCTGTCTGCCGGTGTCGCTAATCAGTTCCACCTTATCCGTAATCCCCTTACGGTCGTGGATGGCAACATCGAAGTTGACACGTCCCATCGCCTCTACCAGGATATCCAGGCGCGTTCCTGCTGCCAAAGCCGGCAGCACCACCGTGTTTTCACCTCTGCGACGATCCAGACGGCCCAACAGTTTGCCATCGGCAAAGACCTGTGCCCAGTCATGCACCTCATCGATCAACAGGGTCGTTCCTTCCTTTACGGCAGGCAGAGTCGTCCGGTAGAGGATCGTTCCCCAACCTTGGTCGAACTGCTCCATCGGTTTAATCTCTTTCGAAGCCTGGGGAGCAGGCAGATTGTCGAACAGCGGAGCCACTTCGCCGACGGTGAACGCCGGGATCTCGATCAAAGGATAAGCTGCCGGGACATCGGGTATGACCTGGCCGGAATCGGCATATTGTGTCAGCAGTTCACGTAACTTGTAGTATTTGGGAGTCGCCCACCCCGCCTCGCTGATCGGGGCGTCATAGTCGTAGGAGCTGCACATGGCGGAATAGGCCGGGCTGTTCGCACCGCCCCAATGTCCGAAAGTCGTCCCCCCGTGCGCCATATAGAGCGAGAAGGAGATATGGCGGTCCAGCATGTCCTTGATACCGGAAACCATCACCCCGGCATCGCGCGTCTCGTGCTTGCGTCCCCAATGGTCGAACCATCCGCTCCAGAACTCGCTGCACATCAGCGGAGCATCGGGGCGTGCCTCTTTCAACTTCTTGAACTGGGCATCGATATTGGCTCCTGTCCCGAAGTTGATCGTCCAGACCAGGTCATCCAAACCGTTCAACTGGAAAGTAGAGCTCCAGTCGCACTGGAACAACGGAACATCGGTAAAGCCGGCTGCTTTTACCGCATCGCGGATATTGGCGATATACGCCTTGTCGGTAGCATATGCCCCATACTCGTTCTCGACCTGTACCATGATGATATTCCCGCCCCGGGTCACCTGCAAGTCGGCCAACTGCTTGCCGATCTCGTTCATGAACAGTTTCGTCCGTTCGAGGAAATAGGGATCGTTGGTACGGAGCTTGATATCCTCCTTCTTCAACAACCACCAGGGCAGTCCGCCCATCTCCCACTCAGAGCAGACATAAGGGCCGGGACGCAACATGATATACATGCCTTCTTTCTGGGCCAGCCGGCAAAAAGCGGCAATATCGTTCTGCCCCTTGAAATCGAACTCGCCCGGTTTCTGCTCATGGATATTCCAGAACGCATAGATACAGATCGTATTCATGCCGAGTGCCTTGCACATCTGAATACGATGTTGCCAGTATTCGGCGGGGATACGGGTGTAATGTATCTCCGCCGCCTTAATCACAAATGGTTTGCCATCCAGCAGGAAGGTTCCCTTCCCGATAGAAAAATCGTGCTTCTCCCCTTGTCTGGGACTGCATCCTGAGAACAGGAGGATAACGCAGCAGGTTATCAATCCTGCTAAAATCTTGTTTACGTGTTTCATATAAGTTAATTGTATTGTACTGTCACTGTTTTATCTTTCTCTGTTTCCAGAATCAGGACTCCCTCCTTCTCCAGTTTATCTCCCTTGTTGCCCGTTACGGAAGCGACTTTGCATCCTTCAGGGATAGCCAGACGCAACGTCCCGCCCTGTTCGGGCAAGATACGGACTTGCCGCACCTGCCCCGCCACCTTTTCGGCCGAGACAAGGAAAGCCCCCATAGCACGCAGTTTGTCGAAAGATACATCCTGCCAGGCAACCGGTACAGCCGGGAACACCCGGATAACGCCCGTATGGCTCTGGAGCAGCATCTCCTGGATACCGGCGGCAAAGGCGAAGTTTCCTTCCAAAGTAAACGGACGGTAGGTGAATTTCGACTTTCCGCTTTTCGTCTGGTCGCCGTTCGCATGGAACGTATTCGGGAGGCAAAAACATTCGGCAAAGGTGCGCAGTGCATCGGCAGCCCCTTCCCCGTCGAAGGCACGAGCTTTCATATTCCCGAACCAGCTATAGGAATAGCCGCACCAGTAATCAGGCCCGAAATCCTGTAGCTTCTTCAAGGTCGCTTTTATGATCTCCTGGGATTTCTCGCCCTGACTCCAATCAACAAGGCCGAGCGGATGGATCGACATGGCGTGGGAGAAATGACGGTGCGACTGGTCGTAAGGGAAACCTTTTGCAAAGGTCAAAGCCCCGTCTTCATCCAGGTTCAGATCGGGCAGTTGAGCACCGATCGCTTTCCAGTGGGCGGCCTCGTCTGCCAGCTCCAATTCGGAAGCCAGCTCGGAAGCGGCATTGAAAGCGAAGTGCATCAAGGAAAGGTCATAGTTTGTCATATCCTTGAACCACGCATTGATCGAGTTGTCGAAAATTTCCGGGCTGGAACTCAGCGGCAACCGGCGTACTCCGTCGGCATCGACTGTGGAGATCTGTTCGAGATAAGTCGCCACGTCCTTCAGAAACGGGTAGGCCCGCTCTTTCAGGAAAATGCGGTCGGCCGAATACTTCCAGTGCAGATAGAAATGCTGTCCCAGCCATGCGCTGACCGTCGGCGACATGGAGTACTGTACCCATCCGCCCATCGGCTCGCCGGTCAGGGTGCAAACGCCGGGAACATTCATCCCGTCCGTCCCGAAATACTCGCGGGTATATTTTTTATACACATCACGCTGTTTCCAGAGGGTATTCAGATAGCCCATCCCCTCCTGCAAATGGTTGCCGGTATAGGCAGGCCAATAACTCAACTGTGTGTTCAGGTCATGGTGGTAGTCTCCTTTCCAGGGCGGCAACATCCCGTTATCGGCTGTCCAGACTGCCTGAAGGGAGATCGGATAAGAGTCTTCGCGGGCAGCCGCCCCGAACTTGTACATCTCGTTGTCGTACTGTTTCTGCAGGACCTTGTCCGGCAGCGAGACGGACGACTGTGTCCAATAGCCTTTCCAGAAGTTCATATGCGAGCGGTAGTCTGCCTCCACGCCACGCTCCATCGCCTCTGCCGTTTCCTGGTCGGCCCGGTCGGCGGCCAAAGAAGAGGTCAGGCTCCATACGCCGCTGAGCGTGCCGCCTTTCTGCTGCCAACGGACGACCACATCGTACGAAAAGCCTTCCCACCCTTCCTGATGGAAAGTGGTCGTACCGGCTTCCTTCTGTATCGTTCCCTGTTTATATCCGAGGCGTCCTAAGGCCGGACCGGCATGCGAGTTGTCGCCTGCGACCTCATCCGGATTGCTGTAGCGGGGTGCAATGATCTCCGGCGAAACCGTATCCGGCAGATTCTCGAAGACAAACCATCCGACCGGTTCGTCGGCATGCACGAACGTTTTCAACTTCGTCCCGTTCTCCCAAAGCACCTCACAAAGGGCATTATTGAGGAAAAGATGTACGGAAGAAACTTTTCCGATCTTCAACGGAAATTCCAAAGCCGCCCCCGGTATCTTAGACGGGGCAGGCAAAGCATTATAGGGGTGGTCGAACTTCTTCTGCACCGGCAGATAATCCCCTTTCCTCACCTGCTCACAGACCCAGGCAAAACGATTGTTCGGTCCTGCAATACTATCCATCGGGCGCAAGTCCCAGAGATCCGTCCGATCCAGCGAAAAACGTAGCACAGAATCGCGTTGCCAGACTAATGTTCCTACTGTGGCATTTCCCAACGGGATTCCTTCATCCCAAGTCTTGGCCAAGTGACCAAACTGCAAGTCACTGCTTGTCGGTGTGACAGGCAGTGACTCCTTTTCGCAACAGGCAGCCAATAGGCATGCGCTTATGCAAGTTAGCCAAAATTCCTTTTTCATTCGTATTAAATCGATATTATTCTTTCTTTGTCTCCTGCAAAGATACGGTTTATTGATTTAATAACTGCTTGACAGCTTCGTCCGAACGAGTTTCCGTCTCCCGGATTTTGTTATAGTCGAACAAAGCATCGAGTTCGTAAAGTTGCAGGGTAACAGTCGGGGCAAAACGGTCGGAAGCGACATAGTTGCGGACTGATGTCAGCAATTGCTGCATGGCCGGGCGTTTCTCTATATCCTTAACCGGATCGACCACAAGGACAAACAGCTTGCCGCTACCGACACGGGCTTCAAACGAGACACCGAGCTTACGGTTAACCTCGTAGGTATCGACACTCTGGATAACGGGGGTCAAGGCACGCGGATATCGGGTCAAGTCGACTGCCGTGGCGTAGTTCAGAATATCCCACCACTGCCAATCGGCATAGTAAGAGGTTGGGAAGTCGCGGAAAACCGGGTGCCGGTGTTCAATGCGCGTCCCTACGATCATGGGGGTTCCAGTTGAACATGATTGGGTTCCAGAAATGGCTGGCGAAATGTGTCTTCCGTCCGGCACAACTGTCCGGGATCAGCAGGACGTTCTCGCCTTTTTGAAGGAGTTCCTTAGCCTCAGTCCACCGACGGACATATTTGTAACCTTCAGAGGCAGGCTGCTTGACGGCAGGATAGACCCAGATGTCCCATTCGTTACGGATATTTCCGGCAATACGCGCTTTCAGGGTGTAGCGTCCGGCAATCGTGATCTTGTCCAACGGGATATGGATAACTCCTAAAGAATCGACCGTACTGAACGGGATCTCCTTATGGCCCAGCTTGCCGCTTGCCGCAATCTCTCCGCTTTCGCTTTCGAGCTGCCAAGTCAACAGCCCTTTACGGATCGCTTCGGGACCGAAATGATAGATGCCCATCTTCGCAGTAAAGGTCTCCGCATTTGTGTAAGCACGCTTCTGAAAGCGCGCCAGCAGGACGATCGGAGCACATGATTCACGGTATTTCTCAGGGGTTACCAACCCTTTGCTTTCCCAGAAGGCATCCAAGATACCGACAAAGGCACTCCCTTGTCCGGGAAAATCCGAAAGACCGAGCAACTGGAAACCGCCGGAAGTAGAGGTACGCAACAACGCTTCGTTCACCTCTTTATACTGAAGTACGGTATGTGCGCCTGTCGCCCGAAAGAACTCACCCGCCTGATGCAGCATGCCGTTCTTGGCGAGACGGTCTTGATAAACTTTGAAGTTACGAGGTTCGAGAACGCCTGTATACTTCTTCATCTCCTCGAAATTAGGGTACATGCAACGCTGCCCCGTCTCATGTGCGATGACCGGCACATCAATGGCCGACTCTTCGCTGCGATCCCAGTCAGTGGAAGGTTTGCCTTCGTAGACAGTGATCCAACGTTTGTTCTTTTCTCCGACATTGGCAGCCACGTGAGAGGCATAATACTGATCAGACTTCACATGCGTGCGAGCTGTAGAGGCGGAATAGAGACGACGGTTGTCACGAGCCTGTCCCTTCTTCACAAGGTCTTCGAGGACGGCAAAATTGCCTTCGTTCTCATTACCGTTGCAAAAAAGGATAAAGGAAGGATGGTTGCCATATTCGTCTAATATGGCATACATTTCTTTCTCGAAGAAATCGCGACGAGCCGGGTACTGCCCGACATCCTTGATCCACATCGGAAGTTCGACTTGCAGATACAGTCCCAATTCGTCCGCCGCATCGAAAGCGGCTTCCGGCGGACACCAGGAATGGAAGCGGACGTGGTTCATACCGTAATCTTTCACTGTGTTGAAGATACGTTTCCACTCCTTCACATCCGTGGCCGGATAGCCGGTGAGCGGGAAAACGCAGCAATCCAGGACACCGCGCAGGTGAATATCGCGACCGTTCACACGGATATGATGCCGGCCTTGTTCCACGTGGCGCATACCGAAGACAGACGTGCAAGTATCCTCGCCTGCCTCCGTCGCAAGAGTAGCAGTCAAATCATATAAAGCAGGAGAAAACTCGTCCCACAGTTTCATGTCCCTGCCTAAAGCAAGCTCCTGCTCGATCTTCTCATCTTTGCCGGAAAGAGACACGGGGACTACTGTCCGGCAGACCTCTTTACCGTCTTTCTCCCGGATACGGAGGGTGAGTTCTCCCTCTGCCTGTTTTCCGGAAACGTGGAGGGCAAGGCATACTTTAACCTTCTTCGCTTCAAGGTTAGGATAAATATCCATCTTCCCGATATAGCAGGACGGTTTGGCGATGAGCTCCATCCGGCCGACAACACCGTTCCAGTTGGTTTGCGTGTATTCGGTTGTCCCGTGATTCCACTGGTCCATCGGGTATTTCAGGCGGTTGTCGACACAAAGTGTCAGCGTGTGCAAACCGGGTGTCAACTGTTTTGTCAGAATAAAGCGGTTCGGAGTGGAAAGGCGTTCATCGGTTGCAACCGGTTCGCCATCCACAAAGACAGCTGTCTCCCAATGACAGCGTTCCAGCGAGAGAATAATTTCTCTTCCTTCCCACTCTTCGGGTATCACGACTTCACGCTGATACCACGCCTGTCCGCAGTATTCGAACTTGCGGCTCAGGCGATCCACATGGGCCACAATATTCCGGATCCCCTTGCCCCCTTCATCCATAGAACCGGGCAACTCGATTGTTTCCGTCAGTTTGCTCAAATACAATTCCGATCCGGGGGTCTTGCCGAATCCCATCGGGTCTAACTGAAAACGCCACAGGCCGGAGAGATCCATCCGGTCGGTCTGTGCCGCCTGAACCGTCAGACAGGCAAACAGGCCGACCAACAACATAGAGAGTCCTTTTCATTCTTTACTTTTATTTAGTGTATAATACGTCTTCTATTTTTAACTCCTGCGACGGGTTGAACGATTCGGATGCCATATATTCCAAAAGGCTTTGCCGGAACTGGGCTGCCGCCGGGCGTTTATCCAAATCGTTTTGCAGGTCGGCGCCACAAACCAACAATTTGCCTTTCCCGACACGGGCTTCGTAAAGCATTCCGAGTTTGCGATTCGTGAACCAATCGTCGACAATATGGACGATCGGGCGGAAATCCTTCGGATAGTCATCCAAGATCATGGCATCGCAACGGTTCATCAGATCCCACCATTGGTAGTCACTCATTCCCTCATTCGGGAAAGCAGCCAATGCCGGATGTTTTGCATCACAATAGACACCAAGTGTATGCGGAGCCTGTCCGCGGGTCCAAGCCGTATTCCAGAAGATACTGGAGAAGCCGACGACTATGTCGCCTCCCTTTTCAGGCGGAACAGTCCCGTAAGTCAGCAGCAGGACAGATTCACCCTTATTCAGTTTATCCTGTGTCATCCGGTCCAGGCGTGTCGTGATATACGGGAGATTTCTCACCTCTTTTTTCACTGCCGGGTAAACCCATATATTCCACTGATTCCGTATATCCGTGTCTCCAATTCGGACAGAGACGAGAAGTTGGGAAGGTTCTTCGATCTCAGAAAGGTCGCAGCCAATCGTCCCGGCCGGAATACAATTGCCGAAGGGTATCTCACGCGTGAAAGAGCCTTCCTTCAATACCTGCTTATCCGCAGTCGAAACAGTCCAGCGGATCGTTGTTTCGGGAAGCGGCTTCTCGCCGAAGTGGGCTATTTCCAGCGGAACTTCCAGTTTTTCATTATTCAACCAGACCATCTTCGGGAAGCGAGCCAGCGGAACAGTACTGTTGCAGAACGTACGGTATTCCTCACCCGTCACATACCCTTTCTCGTCCCAGAAAGGATCGAGCACACCTACCAAGGCCGTCCCCTGTCCGGGAAAATCGTGCAGGTCAAGCAGTTGAAAACCGGCAAAAACCCTGTGTACGGAGAGCCGCTTCGATATCCGCCTTATAACAGAGGGTCTGCAGACGACCGGATGCATAAAGGAATTTCTCTCCCATATCTTCCATGCCTTTCCCAGCTAAAGTCTCTTTGAATATTTCTAAATTTTTGGCTTTCAGTACACCAGTATATTTCTCTATTTCCTTAAAGTTGGGGTAGACACACCACTGCCCGATTTCATGGCTGACAGTCGGCATATTCGACCGGATCTTACCGGCAAAATCGTAATCCGTCCGGGGAGCCTCGCGGTTGATAATACTGTTGATGCCTGCGCCCCAAGCCTGTATGCGCGGATCAGGGGTGTTCCAATAATCGGCATTCTCCACATAAGGCCATCCGGCGGCACTTGAATATACACGACGGGGATCTTTCTTCTTCCAATGATCGACCAGGCCGGAAAGATAGCGCACTTGGTCCGCCCCACCGGGTTCATTGCCATAGACCATCATGCAGAAAGAAGGATGATTGCCGTATTCTTCAAGGATGCGGTCACTTTCTTCCTTCAACCACTGATCCTGCGGTTTGCCGCTACCGACTTCCGCCCATCCACCGCATTCCACTTGCAGGTAGATTCCCATACTGTCAGCCACATGGAAAGCGGCTTCCGGAGGACACCAGGAATGGAAACGGACATGATTCAAGCCGTATTCCTTGCAGGTACGGTAGATCTTCGCCCAATAATCATTTTGCATGGCGGGATACCCTGTCAGTGGAAATATGCAGCATTCGAGCGTACCACGTAAGAAAACAGGCTGCCCGTTAATCTCGAAACGCGTACCGTTTGCCTTGAACTCACGGAAACCAAAATTGTAGCTTGCCTCATCGATGCCATCCGGGGATTCCAGGGAGACTTTCATTTTATAAACATTCGGACTATGTTCCGACCAAAGCCGGGCTTCTTCTCCCAGATCAACGGTAGCCTCTGCATGAGCGGGCACCCCCTCTCCCGCCTCTACAGCGAAACGGACTGAT
>ENA-OQDT01001403-OQDT01001403.1-human-gut-metagenome-genome-assembly--contig:-NODE-1403-length-14075-cov-2.146688_pt1 | contig 14075 bp, 16 predicted proteins | sample MGYA00242786_ERZ504617 | MGnify/ENA primary metagenome ERZ504617 (study PRJEB26092, sample SAMD00036337) | human gut metagenome | host: Homo sapiens | study: EMG produced TPA metagenomics assembly of...
ATCTCATCAAACGCATTAGCCGTCATAGCAATAATAGGGATCGTCTGCGCATCACTTTTATCAAACAACCTGATATTACGTGCTGCTTCCAGCCCATCCATAACAGGCATCCTGATATCCATCAAAACAGCATCATAGTACCCAACAGGAGTTGAACAGAATTTTTTCTAGTGCCTGCAGACCGTTGCAGGCACTTTCTATCGTCAGTCCCTTCATTTCCAGCAGACTTGCCGCAACTTCCAGATTCAGCTCATTATCTTCTACCAGTAAAATCCGCTCTCCAGCAAACTGTACTTCTCCTTTTGCTGCTTCCGGCTCATATACTGCTTCACTGAAATCATTGATCTTTTCAAACAAATCTACCAGCTCAGAACGGAACAGCGGCTTGGTGATAAAAAAGTCCACACCTGCATGCCTTGCATCTGCTTCAAGCTCCTTCCATTCATATGCTGTCATAACGACTACTAATGTCTCAGCTCCAACCAGCCGTCTTATAGCTTTCGTTGTCTGAATTCCGTCCATATCCGGCATTTTCAGATCTACCAGCACAATATCATAAGGGTTCATTTCCCTGATGCCTTTTTCGATTTCCAGTACTGCCAAAGCTCCCGAAGTCACATATTCTGCCTGTAGCCCCAAATCACTCATAATCAGGCTGGCATGTTCACAAGTCACAATGTCATCGTCAACTATCAGCGTTTTCAAATCCCGGAACTTTAGAAGATCAAGATTTTTACGTCGATAGCTTTCTTCCGTTAGGCCTAACTTTACATCGACGCAGAACTCACTGCCAACACCTTCGATACTGTGCACATTTATCGAACCGCCCATCAGCGTTACCAGATTCTTGCAAATAGCCAATCCCAGACCAGTACCGCCGTATTTGATAGAAATATTGGGATTTTTCCTGTTCAAAAGATTCAAAAAGATGCTTTTGAAAAACCTTGCTCATGCCAATACCTGTATCGCTTACGGTGAATCTCAGCCAGGCATCCTTATCACCCCGGCTCATCTGCCTGATCGTAAAACTGGATTCTGCCACCTTCCGGAGTAAATTTTAAGGCATTAGATAAATATTTAATAAAATCTGACGCAAACGTAATGAATCACCGATATAAAGCTCTTCTGTCATCCCTTCGATAACAGTATTAAATTTCAAGCCCTTCTCTTCCGCCTGCGGATAAAAAAGAGAGTTCAGACCGTTGATCATTTCTTCAAAATCAAATTTTTCATGTGCCAAACTCATTCGTCCGCTTTCGATACGCGACATATCTAAAATATCGTTGATCAGGCTCAGTAAAAACCTTGCCGAATACCGATCTTCGCCAGACAATCGCTGATACGCTCTTTATTATCCAATGCAGACAACGCTATAGCTGTCATACCGATAATGGCATTCATCGGCGTACGTATCTCATGGCTCATCCGCGATAAAAATTCCGTTTTAGCATTGTTTGCAGCCTCTGCCGCACCTAAAGCAGTACGCAAAATCTGAATTTTTTTCCGCCTCATTGTCCTTTTGCTCGTCAATGCAGCGAATCAGCGAAACTGTAAGAATATCATCATTAACGGGATTTTCCACCTTGATTTTATGTGCTGAGACCCAATGATACTGTCCATCATCCAGAAGCTGGCGATGCTCCATATAAGTTTCGTGAGCACCTCGTTCATACTCTGCCAGTTGGTTCTGACGGGCAAATTTACTGGTAAACTCATCTCTATACTCAGGTGCTACCGAACCCAACACTCCATTGACCATAGCATCATAGCTGCCGCAATCCAGCGAATGCAGGCTCTGTCCCTCCTGATCTAAAACACTGCAGGTATTCCGTGTAAGATTTCCGAAAATGATCATCGGATAAGCTGATGTGATAGCCGTATATAACGCGCTGCGTTTCCATCAGATCCCACTGCTGGTTTTTGCGGCGCAGCTGCAGGATTTCGGTAACATCATGGAAAATTATCTGATAGATTTTTTCCCCCTGCTGATTTTGAATAACGCAGGCAGCAGACCGTACCCATCTTTCCTCGCCTGCTGCAGTTTTGATACGGTGGCTTGAATTCTTGACGATCCCTTCCTCTGCAATACTGAAAAGTTCCTCTAAAACCTTTGTTCTATCTTCCGGATGGATACAGCGAAGAATATTATCACACACATCCCTCCGCAGAAAAAACTCATGCTCATTCTCGAACCCTAAAATATTAGCCCCGGTCCTGTTGACCATCAAAGCTTTGGGGATCCTGTCAAAGCTGCATTGCAGCAGGCCGCTGGGCATAGTATCGATAATATTCTGCAGGATATTCTTCTGCTGCCTGTTCTCAACGCTTTCCTCGAAAAGCTTTTGTTTTGCTTCTATCTCACCAGAAATATCCCTGATCACACTGATACAGGCAGCATTTCCGTTCACAGCCAGAACCTTTTTCCCAACATCACTGACCCAGATATAACTGCCGTCTTTCTTTTTCATCCGATACTTAACTTCATACTCACTATCCTGATCCATCGCCCGGCTGGCAATCTGCTCCACCCGTTCTAAATCATCAGGATGGATGCCGTTCATAACCAGACCTTTGGTATCTGCTACAAATTCCTCATAAGTATAGCCAAGATAAGCAAGCATTCTTTCATTAACATAATACAAAGGAAAACCTGGCGCAACATAACCGCCTAAAATACCACCTGGTATACTGCGGTTAAGCAAACCCAGCATTTGCCTGTTAATGCTGCTTTCGACCTCGCCAACCTTTTCCATACTGAACGCTGCCGGGAAAAAATCACCTGTCTCCGGTCCCATATTTGCCTGTGAAACATGCAGCGCCGCAATTTTCCATACAGAATCACAGCAATTGCAGGCTGCCATTACACGTATGCTTATGTCACTGTCATACCCATCTTTATTTTTTTTGAGCAGCAGATCACAAAGAAATACTGCCGCCGTTTCAGACAGCATCGTATTTTGAACATTTTCATATTCAAAGAAAACCGCATATGGTGCAGCTGCAATTTCAGCCTGCAAAAATTTTACAGCCTCACTGCGATCTCTGGCACTGCAGACTGCCCCCAGACCTATCCATCTGATGTCTTCACGCAGAAAGCCTGCGGCAGCTTTATAATCGCGTTCATTAAAATAAGCAGTAAAAAAGTCCTGCATCAGCTTGTTTACTTTCTGCCCGGCACTGATCATATTAAGCTCTCCCGTATTCTTATCCGTCATTTTTCTTTAATTATATTAAATGAATTATTAAAAAACAAGAAAAACAATTCTTAACATTAAAATATTATTTTAAAAGAAAATTCCTGACTGCAAACAGTCAGGAATCCTTTAATTACTTTTCAACCATATTATTTTATAAAAAAATGCAGCGCCAAACTCAATAACCCCGAACCAACCAGTGTTTGGATCACGCCGCAGATCTTCTTCTTGATCAGGACCAGTGAAACAAGCAAAACGATCGTGCTGACCAGATCAGGATCACTCCAGACAGCCGGCAATTTTTCTTCGTTCCACAAAGACAGAGTTAAAAACATCACACCGGCAGAAGCTATCAATGCGACTACAGCGGGGCGCAGGCCGTTCAAAACACCCCTGATCGCTCCCATATCTCCATATCTTGCCAGCAGCTTTGCCAATGCGATCAATAATAATAAGCGAAGGCGTAACAAAACCTGCCGTCGCCGCTACCGCGCCGCCAATACCTGCCACCTTTGTCCCGACGAAAGTAGCGGCATTGATACCTATTGGCCCCGGTGTCATCTGCGAAATAGCAACAACGTCCATAAATTCACTGAATGATATCCAATGATGGACATCAATGACCTGCGTCTGGATCAGCGGTATGGAAGCATAACCTCCGCCAACGCAAAAAGCGCCGACCATACAGAAACTCCAGAACAAACTTATATATATCACTTCCATACCTCCTTAGCTATATTTTTCATCCTGCAGCCATAAATAACCGATAACGGCATCGATCAGAATAAGATACATGATATTGACCTGAAAAAAATAATTGGCGATAAAAGTGCCGAAAATAATCAAACACGGCAGCAGCAGCTTCTTTTTCAGCTCTTTCTGCAGCAGATTTATGCCTACGTCAAGTATCAGCGCTGTAGCCCCGCACTGCATACCACGCAGCAAAATCTGCACATAATAATTATGGGCAAAAGCATCATAAAAATACGAAATCACCGTCAGTGTGATCAGCGGCGGCATCACTGTAGCCAGCAAAGTAACTGCAGCGCCGGTATACCCTGCCAGACGATAACCTATAATGATAGCGGCATTGACGGCCACCACTCCAGGAGCCGACTGCGCTACTGAAACAAGATCAAGCGCTTCCTTATCACTCATCCATTTATAATGATCGACATATTTGGCTTTCAGCAGCGGGATAATGACAAAACCACCACCCACTGTAAAAGCACTGATCAGGAACGTAGATTTAAACAGTTCCCAGTAAAACTTTTTATCTATTACCACAGAATTATTCACTTCATGCCTCCATCACTAATTTGGCTGATGATATTATCATAACAAAATTTTAATCTGCCGTACAGCTTCCAAAGCCTGACTAAAATTAAAAATCCGGCATCAATACTTAATTATAAAAATAAAAGGAGCTTCAAATAAATGAAACTCCTTTTATCAGCAATATTCTGTTGCAAGCAGTCGCAATCAACCTGCTAAAAACCTTCACAGCAATTCTTTTTTTCTGGCAAGTATTTCTGCCACAGCCGCACAGGCAGGGCAATCGCAGTATTCAGCCCCAGCAAGCTTTATTTCTTCAGCATGTGCGGTAATATTTTTTGCCAGTTCGGCACCAAAATATCCGGCTCCGGCCTCAGATCCTGCAAAAGCTATCAGATTGTCGATCGGCATAATATCCGCTTCCAGTTCGGCAATATATTCTTTTGTTTCATCGGCTTCCCGTTCTGTGCCGACCGCATCCAGCCAGCTCTGCGCCGCTGCCTTAGCTTCACTGCTGCAGGAAGCAGCATTCATCAATTCATGTGTCTTTTCAATAACATAATCCAATACTTCTTTTTTCATAAAACTCAACTCGCTTTCTTTTATTTACCCCTTTCAGGGCCTGGTAATCACTCGATCCAGCCGCTTGCACACCTAGCCGCAGCCTGCTTTGAATTTCCGAAACACTGCCGCAGACCTTTCATCTGCCAGCCTCCTTTCCCTGCGTAAATCTCATGTTTATCTATCATAAAAATATTGTTGTCCCTTGTTTATCAGCTGCTAAAATTAGTTCGAGGTCTAACTATTTTCTTAAAAAATTTTACCCCAGATTATCCAGAATTTTTTGCAAAGATATTTCCAGCTTTTTCATTTCTTCCTGTTCCATATTTTGAAAAACTTTTGAACTAAATCAGCTGAAATTTTTTCAAAAAGCTTCTGCAATGCTTTTCCCTGCTCAGTCAGCTCCACATAAATGACCCGAGAATCCTCCGCTGCCTGAAATTTCTTCACCAGCCCCAGCTCTGCCAGCTTATTTACGAGCACCGTTACCGTTGGTTTCGTCCGATGGATAGAGTCTGAAATCTCTTTCATCGTCACCCGCTCCCTTTGATACAGACACGCTAAAATATCTCCATGTGAGGGAGCCAGTTTGGTAATACCATGCTGCGCCAGATCTGCCAGAATGAATTTATTGGCCTTTTCTCTTATTTTACTGATCAAAAAAATCGTTTTTGTCTGCTTCATCATATCTCAATTATAATTAGACATCTAACTATTGTCAAATATTTTTTATTCTTGCTGATGTCTGCCGCTGCAAAAAAATAAACGGTCCTTCAAATAAATGAAGAACCGCATAATCATCTGGCGGAGAGGGTGGGATTCGAACCCACGGTACGTTGCCGTACATTTGATTTCGAGTCAAACACCTTCGACCACTCGGACACCTCTCCGCGTAAACCAGCCTTATATATTATATCATAAATCCGTATTTGCAAAGAGTTTTTCTTAATTTTCCGCACTGTCAGCAGCTATTCCAGCCTTTGCCAGCCTGTTTTCCGCACGTCTGCGTCTAAAAAAATCCTTCATTACCTGTGCACATTCGGCTTCACAGACGCCGCTGACGACCTGTGCCGTATGATTAAGATTGGGATTACTGATGATATTAAAGATCGACTCTGCCCCTCCGGCTTTAGCATCAGGACAGCCGTAAACAACCTTGTCGATACGACTGTTGACGATAGCGCCCGAACACATCGGACAGGGCTCGACCGTAACATAAAGCACGGCCCCCTCTAAACGCCAGCGGCCCAGCTTTTTACACGCCTCCCTGATCACGATGACCTCGGCGTGCGCCGTCGCATCGTTCCAGGTTTCGCGCATATTATGCGCCCTCGCTACAACTTCACCTTCAACCACAAGTACGGCGCCGATCGGTATCTCGCCGATCACGTCAGCCGCCCGGGCTTCCTGCAGCGCCAACTGCATATATTCTTCGTCCGTCATTGCATTTAACATCTTCTGCTTACTCCTGTAACGCTTCTGCCGCTGTCATCAGTTCTTCCCAGCGCAGCATCAGCTTCTCGATTTCCGCTTGCAGGGCAGCATGCTCCGCCGCCAAAGCAGCGCTGGCTTCCGGGTCTGTATGGCTGTCAGGATCGGCCATTCGTCCTTCCAGCACCCCCAGCAAAGCCTCCTGTTCACGAATACTCAATTCAACTTTTGCCAGCAGCTTTTCTGCTTCCTGCGGGCTGTAGGCACGCTTATGCCTGCCGGAACTTTTTACAGTACTGCTTATCGGCTCAGGCGCAGCCTTCCTCTGCACAGGGGCGCTGCTCGGCACGGCAGCCTGCAGCAGCCGTCTTTTAGCCTTTTCTTCTAAATAAAAATCATAATTGCCTTTATAATCACAGACCCGGTGATCTTCCAGTTCCCAGATCCTGTCAGCGATCTCGTTGATAAAATAACGGTCATGGCTGACCACCAGCACCGTTCCGTCAAAAGCAGTCAAAGCAGCTTCCACAGTCTCCCGCGCCATAATATCAAGATGGTTGGTCGGCTCGTCCAGCACCAGGCAGTTTGCCCCGTCCAGCACCAGCTTCAGCAATACCAGACGTGCCTTCTGGCCGCCTGACAAAGTGCCGATCTCTTTAAAAACGTCGTCGCCGTGAAACAGCATCCCGCCAAGCAGTGAACGCGTACGTTCCTCAGTAAAGCCATATTCCACCAAAAAATTATCCAGCAGCGTCTGTTTGGGAGCAAGCCTTTCATAGCTCTGCGAAAAATACCCTACCTTCACACGATTGCCGATCTGCGCTGTTCCCTTCAGCGGCGGCAGCTCGCCTAAAACAGTTTTCAGCAATGTCGTTTTACCGGTACCGTTAGGACCCAGCAAGCCAACCTTTTCACCCTTGCGCAGCACCAAATCTATATCATGCAGCAGTACATTATCGCCATAACCAACAGAAAGGTTATCCAAAATCAGCACCCGTTCAGCAGACTCCGGCGCAGGCGGCAGGCGCAGGGCAAATTCCTCATGCTGCACAGGCGCGTCCATCCGCTCCAGACGATCCAGCTGAGATTGGCGTCCACGCGCCATCTTACTTTTGATGCCCGCTTTAAAACGACGGATATAGGCTTCCGTCCGTGCGATATAATCCTGCTGCGAAGCATAAGCAGCTTCCAGTGTTGCAGTCTGGAGCTCTTTCTGCACCAGATATTTGCTGTAATTGCCTTTGAAGGAAGTCAGATGCCCGCCTTCCATTTCCAGTATCCGTGTAGCGATATTATCAAGAAACGCACGGTCATGACTGACTACCAATAGCCCGCCCTTAAATTCCTGCAGATACTTCTCCAGCCACTCAGTCATAGCAATATCCAGATGATTTGTAGGCTCATCCAAAATCAGAAAATCAGGCTGCCGCACCAGGGCCGCCGCCAGCATCATCCTGGTTTTCTGTCCGCCGGAAAAGTGCTCCGCCGTCTTATCCCAGACCGCTTCTTCAAAACCCAGGCCAATCAAGACTCTTTTAATAAACGCTTCATAATTATATCCGTCGACATGTTCGTAACGTTTGGTCACACGGGCGTATTCCTCTAAAACCCCATCCAGCTCCGTACCCGGTTCCAGCTGGGCAGAACGTGCTTCCAAAGCCGCCAGTTCTTCACGCATCGTCACTATCTCCGGGCAGGAGCGCAGCATAAACTGCCACAAACTGCCGGTGCCGATATTCTGAAACCCCTGCTCCACATAACCGATCTTCAAGCCGGGTTCAAAACGCACCACGCCGCCGTCAACCGTTTCCGGAGCCAAAAGACAGCGCAGCAGCGTTGTTTTGCCGCTGCCATTTACGCCTACCAGCCCAATTTTTTCACCTTTATCGATCATAAAGCTGATATCCTTAAATATTTCATTAATGCCAAAACTCCTGGCAATTTTATCTACAACAAGCTGCATTTTTTCGTCCTCTGTTTTCTTCTTCCTGAACTCTTATTTTAACAAAAAAACGGCTTGAAAGCAAAAAGACCGGCTGCCCAGGCAAACCGGTCTTACATTTTCAGCCTTCATAGCCCTGCGGGTGTCCCTTATGCCATTTCCAGGCCGTACTGATAACTTCATTGACAGTACTGCACTTAGGCACCCAGCCCAGCTCGTCCCTAATCTTCTCCGAAGAAGCGATCAGCACAGCCGGATCGCCGCTGCGGCGGCTTTCTTCCACCACAGTAAAGTCTATCCCCGTAATCTTTTTAGCAGCATCGATGATCTCGCGCACGCTGAAACCATTTTCACTGCCCAGATTATACACGCGGCTCGCTCCTCCAGCCAGCAGATGCTTGAGTGCCAGAACATGTGCCGTTGCCAGGTCGCAGACATGAACATAATCACGCACACAGGTACCGTCTGCAGTAGCATAATCAGTACCATAGATGGCAACCTGCCTGCGTACGCCCTGCGCAGTTTTTAAAACCAGCGGGATCAAATGCGATTCAGGATCATGGTCTTCGCCGATATCACGGCTCGGCGAAGCTCCTGCGGCGTTAAAATAACGCAGCGCCACATAACGCATCTCATAAGCCATATCATAATCAGCCAGCATTTTTTCGTATCATCAGCTTCGTGCGGCCGTAAACATTAGTCGGGTTCAGACAGCTGTCCTCTTTAATAGGAACGCTCTCAGGCTCTCCGTATACTGCCGCCCGTCGACGAAAAAAACGATATAATCTACGCCGGCGCCTTTCATTGCTTCCCAAAAAGATGCAGCGACCCCTCCACATTATTAAAATAATACTTGGAAGGATTTTCCATCGATTCGCCGACCAGACTGCTGGCAGCAAAATGAATGACCGCGTCGATCTCAAACTGGGCCATGATATGCTTCAAAAAAGCAACATCATGGATATCGCCCTCCACCAGCTGCACCTCTTCAGGCACTGCCGCCGCATGGCCTGTGGAAAGATTATCGTAAACGATCGGTGTGAAACCGTTTTTCTGCAATTCTTCAACTACATGTGAACCAATATAACCGGCACCGCCGGTAACCAGAACATTCATCATTCAATCTCCTTAGTTCTTACTGACAATAGTCTGTAAATATGCTAAAAACTTATCCTTCAGATCAGGACGCTTCAGCGCCATTTCCACCGTCGCCTCCAAAAAGCCCTGTTTATCGCCGACATCATAACGACGTCCTTCAAAATTATAAGCATACATCTTCTGCAGTTTAGCCAGCTCCTTCAATGCGTCCGTCAGCTGTATCTCATTACCGCGTCCCGGCTTGGTAGCCTCCAGGATCGGGAACACCTCGGGATTGATGATATAACGCCCCAAACAGCCAGCCGCGAAGGCGCTTCCTCAACGCCCGGTTTCTCGACCATATCGCTGACCGTAAAGGTGCGCGGTTCGGCCGTAGGCTCGGACGCTACGATACCATAAGACGATACCTTTTCCTGCGGCACCTCCTGTACGCCCAAAACACTGGCCCCGGTTTTATCATAAACATCCATCAGCTGTTTCAGCGCCGGTACTTCACCGTCTACTACATCGTCGCCCAAAAGCACCGCAAAAGGCTCATCGCCGATAAACTGCTTCGCGCATAAAATAGCATGCCCCAATCCGCGCGGCTCTTTCTGGCGGATATAGTGGATCCGGATATCAGAGATCTTTTTGACCATCTCCAGCTCCTGCGCTTTACCGCCGGCCGCAAGGTTCAATTCCAGCTCGATACTGCGGTCAAAATGATCCTCGATAGCACGTTTGCTGCGCCCGGTAATAATCAGAATATCTTCTATTCCCGAAGCAAGCGCTTCTTCAATAATATACTGGATCGTCGGCTTATCAACGATCGGCAGCATCTCCTTCGGTGTAGCTTTAGTAGCAGGCAGAAAACGCGTGCCTAATCCGGCCGCCGGAATAACAGCCTTGCGTACTTGTTTGATTGCAGTCATCTGTATCACTCTTTCTCCACTTGAACAGGAAATAAATTTTTAGATAAACACTTACCTTGATTGCCGCCGGCACCGATCAGACACGGGCTCTGTCAGGCTTCTTCGCCGCCGATCAGTTCCAGCAGTTCCGCTGTTTTTTCAGCCAGCAGCTTTTTATCGCCTCTGGTCTCAACATTCAGGCGCATCACCGGCTCTGTATTGGAAACACGCACATTGAAACGCCATTCGGCATAATCAATGCTCAGCCCGTCCAGCTTATCGACCTGACCGCCGGGCGCATATTCAGCCTCGATCGCCGCCAGTACGGCCGCTGAATCTTCAACCTTGCGGTTGATCTCGCCGCTGCAGGGAAATTTTTCCATCCGTGCTTCGACCAGCTCCGACAAAGTTTTACCGCTGGTGCATAACAGCTCCGCCACCAACAGCCAGGGTATCATGCCGCTGTCACAGTAGGAAAAATCTTTAAAATAATGATGTGCCGACATTTCGCCGCCGTACAGCACCTCATTGGCACGCATACATTCCTTCATAAAGGCATGCCCGCTCTTGCAGCGCACAGCAACACCGCCGGCCGCATCCACAACCTCCTGCGTGTTCCAGGTCAGACGCGGGTCATACATGATCTTGGCGCCAGGCTGCTTGCGCAGAAATACCTCTGCCAGCAAACCGACTATATAATAGCCTTCAATAAATTCGGCTTTTTCATCAAACAAAAAGCAGCGGTCAAAATCGCCGTCCCAGGCCACGCCCAGATCAGCCTGATATTCGCGCACCAGTTTTGCCGTAGCCTCGCGATTTGGTACCAAAAGCGGATTAGGCACCCCGTTCGGGAAAGTCCCGTCAGGTATTTCATTGATCTTGATAAATTCAAAAGGCAGATATTTGGCCAGCTCGTTCAAGACCGGGCCGGCGCCGCCGTTCCCAGGGTTAGCCACTATCTTCAGCGGTTTCAGCGACTTGATGTCTATATATCCCAGCAAATGCTCGATATATTCCGGCATGATATCATAACGTCTTACAGCACCCTCCGTCTTGCCCGGCACCTTGACATGAGGAAAATCCTTACTGTCGACCACCATATCAGCGATCTCCATCAGTCCCGTATCGGCCGAGATCGGTCTGGCTCCTCGGCGCACGAGCTTCATCCCGTTATACTCTGCCGGATTGTGACTGGCCGTTACCATGATCCCCCCGTCAGCGTCCAGATGTGCCGTCGCGAAATAAATCATCTCCGTACCGCACTGCCCGATATCGATCACATCACTGCCGCCGTGCCGCAGCCCTTCCGTCAAAGCATCGACCAGCTCGCGCCCGCTCAAGCGTATATCATGCCCGACCACAACTTTTTCAGCTGCAAACATCGCCGCAAAAACGCGCCCTACCCGATAAGCCATCTCCGCATTGACCTCTGTCGGCACAACGCCGCGCACATCATACGCTTTAAACGCTTTCTTAGTTAAATTCCATATTTCTCCGCTCCCCTATATCTTTCTGCAATTATCTGAAAACATGATAATTATTACTTTCTACCTCCACAAAAAAACTCCTGCTTAAAAAGTTATTTTTAAGCAGGAGTGCGTTACATCGCATAATTATTTTCCCTTAAAATATCCTCGGCAAATTCACCCAGATACCAGCGCGCCACTGAAAAAAACGGCTGATAATTGCCATCTTCATCCGGCAGCAGGATACTTTCCGCCAGCAGCGGCAAAAACTCCTCCAGCACCGCTCCGCCAGCCAAAGCACTGTTTATCTCGTCCTCCAGTATCCTGATCAGCGCCAGTCTCATCCGCTGCAGCCGCGGCGCGTTCAGATTCAGCTCGCGGATCGTATTGCGCGCCTTGGCCTGCAGTTTTTTCGGACAGGAACTTTCGTCAACGATCATCTTACCGGTATGCTCCTGATAACGAAACAGCCTGACTGACGCCGGTATCTTCAGCGGGTTCAGTATCCGCTCGGAAATCGGTTTCCCGCCCTTTGGTACATCACAGCTCCGGTCATTCTTCCTGCTGGAATAACGCCATTCAGGGTCCGACACATAAGGCTGGCTGCCGCCATGGCAAACACCAAGCAGATTATGCCAGTCCAGGTGATAATTGTGTTTTTCAAGCTGTGTAGCTACTTTGGGGGAAGAAATTGCTCCACCCTGAAATCATCAACATTGTCCTCAAACTCAGCCAGCTTGATACTGATCTCACAATACGCGCATAAACCGTGCTGATCCTGCAGCAGCTGCTGCTTTACTTCGCGGTAGCCCCTGCGGTTGCGCCGGCGGAAATGCTCCCAGGTCTCGTCCGGGAACGCCTTCACATAACTGCACAGGCGCTCGGGTGTAGCCGGAGATTTGTACACCCGTTTCATTTTTTCTTCCTCCTGAAAGACTTCATCCTGATTTCCGTATCAGCACGGACCAAAGCCGGTTCACACCCTTTAGACCATTCGTCCAGACGTTTGCGCAGCTCCCTGGCCTCGTCCGTATCCCATTTATCCTCGCTCACAAGCATCAGATACCTGTACAGGTCCTTCACGATCGGCAATGCCTGCGGGCGCGTGTCGACATTCTGAATATCCTTGAGCAGCTGAAAGCTTTCAGCGCCTAAAGAAAAGGCAGGTTTATCGATATTGATCAGATTATTGTCCCAGCGCAGTATACGGATAGCCTCAGCAGGGACCGTGCTCAGAACCTGCGGACTGTGAGTCGTCACAATAAACTGTACGTTGGGAAACGCCTTCCGCACATCATACACTACCGCCTGCTGCCAGGAAGGATGCAAATGCATATCGACTTCGTCGATCAGTACGATGCCCGGCGTTTCAAGAGCCGCCATGGCGCCAAGGTCAGGATTCAGCCGCACCATCCGGTACGCAAGATCTGCCGCCATACTGATCACGCTGCGGGTACCGTCACTCAAAGCCTCCAGCGGCAATACACCCATCGTTTCATGCATAATGATCAGATTTTGAAAAGCAAAGCTGTAATCTATATCCGTCCAGCCCATACTGCCGATACAGGTAATGATCGCCTGACGCACAGCCTTCAGCACTTCCGTATACGGATTCTTTTCATCCTTTTTACCGCTCTCGGCCAGATAACGGTCAAATTCCATCGCGCTCATCGCCGCATATTTGAACCACTGCCCAAAAGTATTATATGATGACGAAGGCTCCATACAATCGACGTAGCCGCTGCCGCGCTCCAGACTGATATCCTTGCGCAGCTCGAACAGCTTATTATCCTTCCACATCCTGCTGGTACCATAATAAGCCATGACCGGCAAAATTATTTTACTGTCGTTGACCTCCCGCAGCGCCTTGACCATATGCCGCCCATACTCGCTCAAAGCCTTCGCATTCAGGATCGTCGTCCGCCCCCCGGCCGCCTTCAATTCTCTTTTCCATGTGATCTTTTCGCCGTCAACAACGCCTTCTGCCCCGATCACAACGGGATACTGGCTTTTCATCCGCAGCACATGCTCCAAAGCCCTGCCTGCAGTATCTTTGGTCTGGCGTACGTCCGTATCACTGATCTGGTTGGCCTTAACACCGTCAAAGCACGCCAGATAAGGCCCTAAAGCTACAGCGACCGCATCTAAAATAGCTGTTTTGCCCTTACCGTTTTCAGCTACGATAACAGTCAGTTCTTTGTTGAAATCTATCTCAAAA
>ENA-OQDT01001404-OQDT01001404.1-human-gut-metagenome-genome-assembly--contig:-NODE-1404-length-14074-cov-2.372983_pt1 | contig 14074 bp, 18 predicted proteins | sample MGYA00242786_ERZ504617 | MGnify/ENA primary metagenome ERZ504617 (study PRJEB26092, sample SAMD00036337) | human gut metagenome | host: Homo sapiens | study: EMG produced TPA metagenomics assembly of...
CTACCGCCCGTTTTATCCTGACAGGAGATGAATTAATGAAAGCAAGAAAGGAAAGGGCTGTTTGTATTTTGCTGTCTTGCCCGGCAGCGATATTGTTTATCGTATTTATGATCCTGCCTACGATCGATATTTTTCCGTATGTCTATGTTTAAATGGGGTGGATATACAGATAATAAGACATTTGTAGGATTGGACAACTTTAAAATACTTTTCAAGAGTGACAAATTTTATCAGGCGTTCCAGAACTCGATTTTGCTGATCGTTCTTGTTACACTTGTAACATTTACATTTGCGCTTGTATTTGCTTATATTTTGTCACGGGAAAAAATTAAAGGAAAAACATTTTTCAGTGTTATTTTCTACATTCCGAACATTTTGTCGGTAGTAGTTATCAGTGCTATTTTCTCGGCAATCTATGATCCGAACCTTGGACTTTTGAACTCTTTTTTGAATCTGTTCAAAGGAGCGGAAAACCCGACGCTTTGGCTTGGAGATCAGAAGATAGTTATTTACAGTATTGTGATTGCACTTGTATGGCAGGCAATCGGTTACTATATGGTTATGTATATGGCAAGTATGGCAAACGTGCCGGAAAGCCTTTATGAGTCGGCGGCTTTGGAAGGCGCGGGAAAGATCAGACAGTTCTTTACGATCACAATTCCGCTGATCTGGACAAACATCAGAACAACACTTACATTCTTCGTTATCAGTACGATCAATATGAGTTTCCTGCTTGTAAAAGCAATGACAAACGGCGGACCGGACGGAGCGTCAAATGTATTCTTAAGTTATATGTATCAGGAAGCGTACACGAACTCTTCCTATGGATATGGTATGGCGATCGGTGTTATGGTATTCCTCTTCTCGTTTGCACTTGCGGGAATTCTGAATGTGGCAACAAAAACGTCAGGAAATCGAATTTTAAGGGAAGGAGATCAAGATGGGAAAAACAAAAGTAAAAGAGTCAAAAAAACCATTGACACTTTCAAAAGTGGTAGTATATATCTTATTAATTCTCCTTGCGATCACAATTATCATTCCGGTCGGCTGGGTATTTGTTGCATCTGTTAAGCAGAATTCAGAGTTTTACGGAAGTCCGTGGGTACTTCCGGAGAAGATTTATTTCCAGAACTTTATCGATGCGTGGGAGAAGGCGAGCATGGGAACTTACATGCTCAACTCAGTGATCGTAACAGCGCTTGCATTGCTTTTGCTGATCGTGATCTCTCTTCCGGCGGCATATGTATTGTCCAGATTCAAGTTTAAAACGTCAAAATTCTGGAACGTACTTTTTATGGCAGGCCTGTTCATTAACGTAAGTTACATTGTTGTACCGATCTTCCTTATGCTCAATAACTGGGATAAAACGCTTCGTCAGCTCACAGGAGGTACGTTCTTTTTGAACAACCTGTTTGTGCTGGCTCTTGTGTATGCGTCTACGGCGCTTCCGTTTACGATCTATCTTTTGTCCGGATATTTCAGATCTTTGGCAAAAGATTTTGAAGAAGCCGCTTTATGTAGACGGAGCAAGTTACTTTACAACGATGGTAAAGATTATTTTTCCCGATGGCAAAACCGAGTATTGTTACGGTAATCTTGTTCAGTTTCCTGTCATTCTGGAATGAAATACATTATTTCAATGACACTTCTGACAAAACCGGAACTGAAAACTCTGCCGGTAGGACTTATGAACTTGATGGCGGCGCAGAAATCTGCAGTTCATACGGTCAGATGTATGCAGGTCTTGTTATTGTTATGCTGCCGACGTTGATTTTGTATATCTGTGTACAGAAGAAACTGACACAGGGTATGACACTCGGCGGATTGAAGGGTTAGGAGGTTGATATCATGGATGAAAGAACAAAACAGGTTTTAGTAGGAATCATTGTTGCTGTTATTTTTATCGCGTCTGTAGCCCTTATCATTATCGGTCAGAAAAATATCGGACCGCAGGGGCTTCTGACAATGCTTGCAGGACTTGCGGGTCTGATCGGACTTCTTGCATTTTTATAATCATAAATATAAATAGCAAAATATAACAGAAAATAGAAAAAGAAAAGCAGAAAAAGAAAACAGGAAAGAACAAAGAGGGTATAATTCATGGAAAATTCAAAAGGACTTGTGACCATCCCTACAGATCTCGACGTTGTTCCCGAGACTTTGGAACTGATGAAGCGCTGGGGAGCAGATGCGATCAGAGACTGTGACGGTACAGATTTTCCGGAGGCGCTCAAAGACGCAGACGCGGAAATTTATTCTACATATTATACGACAAGAAAAGACAATGAGTGGGCGAAGGCAAATCCGGAAGAGATACAGCAGATGTATCTTATGACGCCGTTTTATACGGCTGATTCCGAGAGTCTGTCGATTGAGATCATGAAAGGTCTTTATCCTGACATGCTCAGTCCGAATACACGGGATGACATTAAGCGTTGGTGGGAGGTTGTAGACCGCACGACAGGAAAAGTCGTTCCGACAGACGAGTGGGATTATAATGAAGAGGAAGGAAAGGTTACGATCAAGGCAGTTCCGTTCCATGAGTATACTGTGAGCTTCCTCGCCTATATCATGTGGGATCCGGTGCATATGTACAATGCCGTAACAAATGACTGGAAAGATGTAGAGCATCAGATCACCTTTGATGTCCGTCAGCCGAAGACACATGAGTATACATTGAAACGTCTGAGAAAATTTATTGAGGATCATCCGTATGTAAACGTACTTCGTTTTACAACATTTTTCCATCAGTTTACACTTGTATTTGACGAGCTTGCCCGTGAGAAATATGTAGACTGGTACGGATATTCGGCGTCGGTAAGTCCGTATATCTTAAAACAGTTTGAAGAAGAAGTGGGATATCCGTTCCGCGCGGAATATATTATCGATCAGGGATATTACAATAATCAGTATCGTGTTCCGAGCAAAGAATTTCAGGATTTCCAGGCGTTCCAGAGAAGAGAAGTTGCCAAGATCGTAAAAGAGATGACAGAGATCACGCACGAATGTGGTAAAAAAGCAATGATGTTCCTCGGAGATCACTGGATCGGAACAGAGCCGTTTATGGAAGAGTTTAAAACACTTGGTATTGACGCTGTTGTAGGAAGCGTAGGAAACGGTTCGACGCTTCGTCTGATCAGTGATATCGAAGGAGTGAAATATACAGAAGGACGTCTGTTGCCGTACTTCTTCCCGGATGTGTTCAACGAGAACGGAGATCCGGTCAAAGAAGCAAAATATAACTGGGTGACAGCAAGAAGAGCAATCCTTAGAAAACCGATCGATCGTATCGGATACGGCGGTTATCTTAAACTTGCGCTTCAGTTCCCGGAATTCCTTGATTATGTAGAGCAGGTATGCAACGAGTTCCGTACGCTTTATGCAAATGTAAAAGGAACGACACCGTACTGCGTGAAGAAAGTCGCAGTGCTTAACTGCTGGGGCAAGATGAGAGCATGGGGATGCCATATGGTACATCATGCACTGTATCAGAAACAGAACTATTCATATGCAGGAATCATCGAGTCGCTGTCAGGAGCGCCGTTTGACGTTGTATTTATCAACTTCCAGGATATTCTGGATAATCCGGCGATCCTTGACGATATCGATGTGATCATCAATGTCGGGGATGCAGATACGGCGCATACAGGAGGAGAATGGTGGGAAAACCCGAAGATCATCGAAGCGATCCGCGGATTCGTTTACAACGGCGGAGGAATTATCGGTGTCGGCGAACCTTCCGGTCATCAGTATCAGGGACATTTCTTCCAGCTTGCTAACGTATTCGGTGTAGAGGAAGAAACGGGCTTCACACTCGGATACGACAAATACAACTGGGATGAGCATGAACACTTCATTTTGGAAGATTCTGAAGAAGTAGATTTCGGAGAAGGCAAGAAGAATATTTATGCTCTTCCGAGTGCAACGATCCTTGTGCAGAAAGAAAAAGAAGTACAGATGGCAGTAAACGAATTCGGAAAAGGAACGACGCTGTTTATATCAGCGGACTTCCGTACAGCTTCGAGAACAGCCGTGTACTTTACCGTGCAGTGCTTTGGAGCACACACAGCGAAGATGAGCTGAACAGATGGTTCAGTACAAATTATAATGTAGATGTACATGCTTATCCGAAGAACAACAAATACTGTGTTGTAAATAATACGGATGAGCCGCAGCAGACAACGATCTACCGCGGAGACGGAAGCAGCTTTGAGCTTGCTCTTGAGCCGAACCAGATCATCTGGTATGAGATCGCGTAATGTCTGGATTCGTATCGTGCAGGCAGTGTTCTGCCGATTCATTTGCGGTCGTTTTGTTGGGGAACAGACGACAGCAGAAAAGTTTGTGAAAAAGAAAATAGAATGAATGAAAAAATATTACGGTTCATATGTATATATGAGCCGTAATATGATATTGGAGGAAAGCAATGGCGAAACGTGAGAAAAATCCGGCATCGGATAAAACGGGAAACGACACAGGCGTCTCGTTGCTTGTGCTCGGTATTGTGAGCGTTATTTTCGCACTTTGGATTCCGATCGTCGGGATCGTTCTGGGGACTGTATCGCTTGTAAGAGTGCGGAAAAGAAATGATCTGTCAGGAACAGTCATGGCAAAGGCAGGAAAAGTCTTAAGCATCGCGGGAATATGTATAGCCGTTGTAAACTGGATTCTGGCAATCGTCCTTACATTTATGACGTTAGCATAAGCATGATAAGAATAGCATAGGAAAGAGGAGCAGACAGGAGAAATGTTAGCATACACATATGAAGAAAACGGAAAGTTTGTTTTGAAAGAGAAAGAAAAACCAACGCTGCAAAGTGAGGACGACGCGATCGTACGTGTGACTTTGGCAAGTATTTGTTCCAGCGATCTCCATATCAAACACGGCGCCGTTCCGAGAGCAGTTCCGGGGATAACGGTCGGTCATGAGATGGTCGGGATCGTGGAAGAGACAGGAAGGCGTGTGACAAAGGTAAAACCCGAAGATCGTGTCACTGTAAACGTCGAAACATTTTGCGGGGAATGTTTTTTCTGTAAAAATGGGTTTGTGAATAATTGTACGGATCAAAACGGCGGCTGGGCGCTCGGATGCCGGATCGACGGCGGGCAGGCGGAATATGTCCGTGTTCCTTATGCCGAGCAGGGGTTAAATAAGATTCCGGATTCGGTGACGGATGAAGCCGCTCTTTTTGTAGGAGACGTCCTCGCAACCGGGTTTTGGGCGGCGCGGATTTCAGAGATCGGAGAAGAGGATACGGTCGTCATTATCGGAGGAGGACCTACGGGAATTTGTACGCTTTTGTGCGTGATGCTTAAGAATCCCGCAAAGATTATTTTATGTGAAGTAGATCCGGAGAGGATCGCATTTGTAAAGGAACATTATCCGGACGTACTTGTCGTGAATCCGAAAGAGACGGATGCAGAACGATTCGTGAAAGAAAACAGCAGGCATAACGGGGCGGATCGAGTTTTGGAAGTGGCGGGAAGCTCGGATACATTTGAACTTGCATGGAAGGTCGCGCGCCCGAATGCGATTGTCACAGTCGTGGCGCTCTATGAAGAAAACCAGACGCTTCCGCTTCCGCAAATGTACGGGAAAAATCTTATTTTCAAAACAGGAGGCGTAGACGGATGTGACTGTGATGAGATATTGAAACTGATCGAGCAGGGATGTATCGACACAACGCCGCTTATCACACATACATTTCCGCTGGAAGAAATAGAACAGGCATATGATATTTTTGAAAATAGAAAAGATAATGTGATCAAGATCGCAGTCAGTCACATTTAATTGTGATCATCGTAATGTAATCACTTCGGTCTTTGATAGACATTTCATTTAAGTCCTTCTTCGTATGCATACCCTGTAAGCGTCAGATTGTGTTTGCGGGCATAATAAAGGATCGAGCGGTAGATTTCGGGAAGTTTTCCCCAGTCACCGATGCAAAAAGCGCGCAGATATGTTCCGGCAGGCAGGATTTCATCATATACGTCAGAAGTTTGCGGGCAGTATGCAAAGAAGGAGTGATAGCTGTTAAAACTGTTTTTTTTGGATATCTTCTATGGAAATACAGCTTCCGAAATTGTCATAAAGATGAAATAATTTTTTCAGGCGGAGAGAGAACTCCGCGGCGATGGAAAAATCGTCTTCGTCGTATTCTCCCGAAATAGGGGATGAGAAGATGATCTTTCTCTCGGGCAGCGTACAGCGTTCGATCGTTCCGTGCTGCGAATACATTCCTATTTTTAATCTCTCTGCTTTTTGTTCTAAAAAAGCCTGTGCAGATAAAAGCTGTTCGATGGACTCGTCGATCAGCTTTTTCTTTTTTGTCATCATCTCTGTAAAAGATTCGTCGGAAGGGCGGGATGAGTAATCTTTGATCTCGTCTATGGACAGACCGATCTTGCGCAATGTAAGGATCAGTTCTAACTCTGTAAATTGAAAGCATGTATAGTAGTGGTATCCGTTCTCTCCGATAATTTCGGGGCGGAACAGCCCGATTTCATTGTAATAGTGCAGCGTGCGTTTGTTGACTCCGGTCAGTTTTGCAAATTCCCCGGAAGAATATAAATAATTTTTTCGATTCATAAAAAACTCCTTGACTGTACAGTTACTGTACATTATATGATACATGATGAAAAGAAGAAAATCAATGATAAAGCGCAGAAAGGAGATCGGGATGGAGTTTATATGTGCCGAGGAGAAACAGTGGAAAGAGATAAAAACAATTTATATGGAAGCATTTCCGAAGCGGGAGAGAAAACCATATTTTGCACTGCGGCATTCCGTAAAAACGAAAAAAGCGGTTGTTATGGCAGCAACCGAAGGTGAACAGGTGTTGGGATTTATCGTCCTTATTCCATATAAAGATATGGTAATGGCAGATTATCTGGCAGTGTCATCTAAAGTTCGCAGCAGAGGAACCGGAAGTTATATTATGCAGAATGTGTGCAGGCAGTACAAAGATGAAAAAAATTGTTCTTCTGATCGAGCGCCTTGATGATAAGGCAGAGAACAAAGAACAGAGGATTGCCCGCAGAAAATTTTATTTGAAAAACGGATTTACGTCGTCTGATATTTTTATAACGGGAGCAAGCGGGGAAATGGAGATTATGAATTTCGGAGAAAAGGTTTCGGAAGAAGCGTATATAGATCTGCAGAAATATGCGCTTGGAACGGTGATGTTCAGATTGTCCAAGATCAAAGTGGCAGAGAAAACGCCGCATAAGAAAAGAGAGGAGGCTGACCAGGGATGAAAACAATATTTTCAAAAGTAAAGTTAAGGCCGGGTCAGATCGTTCAGTTGTTTTTGCTTGTATTGCTGTCGGCAGTAGGGCAGATGCTTTTACCGTCGTTTTTGGCACAGATGATCAGCCATGGCGTGGCGGAAGGAGAAAACCGTATTGTCTGGATGTATGCCGTGATCATGGCGGGAGTAACATTGTTTTCCTGCGTGATCAGTTTTCTCTCTGTTAAGATTGCATCTTATATTTCTACAGATTTTGCGGCACAGCTTAGAACTCAGGTCTTTTCTAAAGTGCAGGAGTTCTCGGCGGCAGAGATGGACCGGTTCGGAACAGCGAGTCTTGTCACAAGAAGCACTTCGGATATTACGAATGTACAGAACTTTTTGACATTGCTGCTTAGAGTCGGATTGCTTGCGCCTATGATGGCTGCGGCAGGACTAGTGTTTTCCGCGGCTACGGGAGGAGAAGTCAGTTCGGTTCTTCTTGTCGCGATACCGGTTCTTCTGACTGTATTGACGATCATCATGGTACTGGCATCGAAGTATTCGATCCGTCTGAGAAAAAAGCTCGATCAGATCAACAGATTGTTTTTGGAATCGTTGGAAGGAGTACGCGTGATCCGCGCGTTTAATAAGCAGAAGACAGAAAATGCACGTTTTGAAGAGGCAAATGAAGATTATGCGATGACGGCAATGGCAGCAGGGCGGATCACAAGCCTTCTGATGCCCGCTATCAGTGTGATCTTCGGAGTGACGACGGCGGCTGTATTGGGCATGGGCGCATATTATGTAAGTACAGGCGCTATGGAAGTAGGTTCTTTAGTGGCAAACAGCCAGTATATCAGTATGGTACTTACATCTGTGATGATGCTGTCTCTTGTCATTATGATGTTTCCTACAAGTTATGCATGTGCGAAACGAATCGCGGAAGTTTTGCAGACAGACAGCTCGATACGGGGTGGAAAGTTTCAGATGGAAAATCGTCCGGTGCGCGGAACGGTTGAGTTTCGTCATGTGACATTCGCTTATCCGGGAGCGGATGAGCCGATCCTGAAAGATATTAGTTTTGAATCCCGTCGGGAGAAGTTACGGCGATCATCGGAGGAACGGGACGGGGAAAATCAAGTATATTAAAACTGATCCCCAGACTTTATGATCCGATGTTCGGAGAAGTGCTGATCGACGGAGTGAACGCGAAAGAATACCGCACGGAAGATCTTCGTTCTTTGATCGGATACGTACCGCAGAAAAACGTTCTTTTCTCGGGAGATATTGCAGATAATCTTAATTTCGGAAATGAAAACGGAACGGAAGAAGACTGGAAACAGGCGGCAAAGACTGCCTGTGCGGATGAGTTTATCTGTAAGAAGAAAGAAGGATATCACGATTCGGTCGCCCAGGGCGGCACGAACTTATCCGGCGGGCAGCGTCAGCGTATGGCGATAGCGAGAGCGATGATGAAAAAATCCGGAAATTTTATGTGTTTGACGATAGTTTTTCTGCTTTAGATATGAAGACTGACCGTCAGCTCCGTCAGAATCTGAAGGAAAGCATCGAAGATGCAACGGTCATCATGGTAGCGCAAAGGATCAGCACAGTTCTTGACGCAGACCGGATATTAGTAGTTGACGACGGGCAGATCGTAGGAAACGGAACGCACAGGGAATTGTTGGATACTTGTCCGCTTTATCGGGAAATTGCAGAGATTCAGTTAGGAAAGGAGGCACTTTGATATGAAAAATACGACAATATTTAAGAGGCTGCTGGGCTATTTAAAAGCGTACAGACTTCGGTTATTTTTTGTACTGCTTTCAGCAGTTATCAGCACTGCCTTTATGGTTCTTGCTCCGTTTCTTGTAGGAAAGGTGACGACGACGTTGTTTGCAAGTATTGCCGATAAAGCTTTTTTACTGGGAAACGATCATCTGGCTTTTGGCGGCGTTGGTAGCGTTATATTTTGTATCACAGTTGTTTTCCTTTTTGCAGGGATTCGGTATGGCAAAGATCACTGCAAATGTGATGCAGACGATCCGCAGGGAAATCGATGAGAAAATGCATCGGCTGAAACTGAATTATTATGACGTTCATACACACGGAGATATTCTCAGTGTAATTACAAACGATGTAGATACGATCAACAATACGATCAGTCAGAACTTAACTTCGATCGTAACACAGGTTACGACTGCCATCGGCGTACTTATTATGATGCTGATGATCAGCCCGAAGCTGTCTTTGATCCCGATTGTTATGGTGCCTCTTTCTCTATTGAGCGCCGCAGGAGTGATGAAAGCGAGCGAAAAGTATTATGGAGAACAGCAGGAGCTTCTCGGTAAGCTGAACGGATATGTAGAAGAGATGTATAACGGACAGTCCGTTGTGCAGACGTTTAATTATCAGGAACGTGCGAAAAAGAAATTTTCTCAGTTGAATGACGCGCTTAAAAACAGTTCAAGAAAAGCGGAGACAACAGCAGGGGCGATCAGTCCGATTACAACTCTTGTGAATGATCTTGGGTATGTTCTTTGCGCCGCTTTAGGATGTCTCTGGGCGATCGCCGGAAAGATCGCAGTCGGAAACGTACAGGCTATGTTGGAGTATACATGGCGTTTTGCAGAGCCGTTTTCCGCAATCGCCGGAATGGTAGGAAGTTTCGGAGCGGCAGCGGCAGCAGGAAACCGTATTTTCGGACTGCTTGACGCAGAAGAGGAAATTCCGGATTCAGACCAGTGCATCGTACCTGATGACCGCAGCGGTCGCGTTACATTTGAAAATGTGACGTTCGGATATACGCCGGATCATCTTTTGATGAACGGGATCGATTTGACGGTAGAACCGGGGCAGAAAGTTGCGGTAGTAGGACCTACCGGAGCGGGAAAAACAACGCTGATCAATCTTTTGATGCGCTTTTATGAGGTAAATAACGGATCGATCAAAGTGGACGGAACTAAGATCACGGATATGCCAAGGGAAGAACTGCGCGACAGATTCGGTATGGTTCTTCAGGATACATGGCTGTTTGAAGGAACGATCGGAGAGAATATCGGATATGCCGAGGATAATATGAAGAAAGAGAAAATAGTAGAAGCCGCGAAATCGGCATGCGCCCACAGTTTCATCAAAACACTCCCGGGCGGATACGATATGACGCTTAGTAAAGGAGCGGAGAACATTTCGCAGGGAGAACGCCAGCTTCTGACGATCGCAAGAGCGATCGCTTCCGATCCTGAGATCATGATCTTAGACGAGGCGACAAGTAACGTAGATACCCATACGGAAGTTCTTATTCAAAAAGCGATGGCAGAACTGATGAAAGGACGCACAAGTTTTGTGATCGCCCACAGACTTTCTACGATCCGTGACGCAGATATGATCCTTTATATGGAAGACGGAGATATCAAAGAAGTCGGAAATCATGAAGAACTGATGAAAAAGAACGGGAAATATGCGGCTCTTTATATGAGTCAGTTTGCGTAACCGGATTATAGAAATTTTACAGCGGGGCAAAGGAACTGAAATAGAGGGGAAAGATGCACTATTCGTAAAATACTGGAAATTCTATGTTTTTTGTAAAAAACGCTTGCAGAAAGTAAAAAAAAGAAAGTATATTATCAAATGGGAAAAAATAGTGTAACAGAATAACAAACCGGAGTCTTGCGATGATCTAATTCCACAACTCTCCGGTTATAATTTATGTAAAGGTATATTTTGTAAGGAGGGAAAGCATGAAGATGCAGAAGAACAAGAAACTTGTGCAAGCTGCCGCGGTAGGACTTTCAGTCTGTGTGCTAGCAGGAGGCGGTCTGTTCGTATGGAATATGTACGGCAAAAATGCAGAAGAAAATGAAAAGCAGATCGTATCAGATGAAGTTGCGGAAATTGAAAGCTTGAATTCACGCGACAATGTTGTAGATTTGGAGGAGCTTTTCGAGGGAGAAAAGGCGTCGGGAAAAGAAGATGTGACGAGCGAGAAAACAGAGAAGAAAGAAGATTCTTCGACGAAGTCAGGCTCTTCTCAAAAGTCGGATTCTTCTAAGCAATCAGGCGGGGCAAAAAAACCGGAGTCATCAAAAGATACAGATACATCAAAGAAGCCGGATAAGAAACCATCCAAACCGGACGAGAAGCCATCAAAACCGGATGAGAAGCCGTCTGTGCCGGATGAGAAGCCGTCTGTGCCGGATGAGAAGCCGTCTGTGCCGGATGAGAAGCCGTCCGTACCGGATGAGAAACCGTCCGTACCGGATGAGAAACCGTCCGTACCGGATGAACAACCGTCAACCCCGCAGAAACCGGCATTGCCGCAGGTGAATGAACCGGGGTGGACCACAGGTATATATTAAGGAAGGAATATGAGAGGGATGAATCAAAAGAGAAAGAGATTAGGGTTATGGATACTTTTTCTGGCGGCGCTGCTTTTGACGCAGTTCACCGTTCCGGTTAAGGCATCCGAGCCGCAGATACAAGATGTAAACATACAGATGGTTGGAGGGCAGATTCGTACGATCGATCCGATGGGGCTGCGAATGGTTGCCTGCATCAAGAAATCATATATTCAAGAGTTGGAAAAAAGCGGAGCGACGGTAAGTTATGGAATCGTACTGCTTCCGAAAAAGTATTTGACAGAAGGTCAGGCATTGACGCTTGACGGCAAGTACCTTTATAACGGCTCGGTCTATAAGCCGGCAAAAGTACCGGCAGTAAAGAAATTTTCAGAAGACAATGAGAGGATTTACTTTACAGCCGTTTTGGCAAATCTGCCGAAAGAAAGATATAAAAATGATTACGCGGCGAGAGCTTATGCAGAAATCACGAGAACTGTGATAGAAGACGACGGAAAAGAAAAAAAAGCAACGACAGAAGTTGTATACAGTGAGAGTGAAATCGACCGTCAGGTATATCGGATTGCAGAAGAGGCTGTAAACGGAACTACAGAGGCGGAAAGAGACAAAACAGTGGCTTCGAGATAAACATTCTCGCTCCGGTAGAATACGCCGGAAGAACTGCCGGAAGAAGAAAAAAAGATCTCGTTTCGTCTTGGAAAAGTGTCCGGTGTGACATTGTACCATAAGACAACGTCAGAAGCCGGAGTGGAAACTGTAGAAGAAGTATCACAGTTTAATCTTACAGAATTTAAAAAAGAAGATTATCTTGTGAAAGTTGAGATGGAAGATCAGCCTGAGATATTTGCGGGAATTACGGAAGTGATCGCACCGCAGACAGAAACAGGAAAAGTAAGCTTCAAACTTGACAGAAAAGATTATACTACTTCTCAGGCAGGACAAACGATCGAAGGCGCGGTTGTAGAGTTTGGTACGAAGTCTAACGATAAAGTATCTACAAAATATATTACGATGCAGGCGCTGATCGATCAAATGAAGGCAAATCCAAGCGGAACTTATACTCTGGAGCATGATATAGACGCAAGTATGGTTCAGGGAGATGATTACCTTGTTCCGACATTTAGCGGTACGTTTAACGGAAATGGATATAAGATCAAAGGTCTGACAACAACTCTGTTCGGAACGGTTTCTGGAGGTAAGGTACAAAATGTTAAACTTGAAAATGTTTCCATTACAAAAGTAAACAGTTATAAAGATGCAGGTGGTGGAACAATAGCGAATAAAGCTCAGAAAGATGCTGTGATCGAGAACGTACATGTAAGTGGAAGTTTGAAAAGTACAAACAGCCGAGAACTTCTCGGAGGTCTTGTAGGGCGTATGGATTATGCGAAAGTAAGTAAATGCTCTGCTAATCTGGAGATTACAGGATCTTTCAATACGACGGGCGGACTAATCGGTCAAATGTCCAATCAAAATGAAGGTCCTAATATTGTAGAAAATTCATATGCTGTTGGATCAATTCGAGGAAATAGAACGAATGGGGCGCTTGGCGGACTGATCGGATGGCATAACTGTAAAACAAACTTTTCAGTAACAAATTGTTATGCCGCTATCAATATGGAACTGACTGGAACCAACAGACAGCCGAGGAGGATTCATCGGATATATAGGAGAGGCTGATGCGACAGGTGTACTAAAGAGCAATGTTTCATACAGTACCGGAAATGCAGGATATAAGTTTGATGGATCAACTGAAACTATCAAATATACTACGGCACAGATTGAAAATCTTTATAGTTTAAGAGAAAGCAGACTGAAAAGAGAGAGTAGTCGTACCGGAAATACGAATCTGACTCAGATCACAGATGTTACAGTGGATAAACTTTCACAAAAAGAGTTTTACACGAACATGGGCTGGAGTGAAGACGTTTGGGATTTTGCTCCTCTGAAAGAAGGAAAAACTCCAATCCTTAGAAACAATGACTCAAATATGACGACAATGCTCCAGACAAAGGAAATCGCATCGGCAGCCGACCTGAAGAATATTAAAAATGATTTGTCAGGTGTGTATGTTCTGACTACAGATATCGATATATCGGAATCAGCGTCGGGAACAGCGGTTATCCCGGGAATATTTAAAGGAACATTAAAAGGAAACGGCCATCAGATCATCGGTCAGAAGATTCCGTTGTTCGATACGTTAGATGGAGCGACGATTGAAAACGTGAAGCTTGTACAAGGCGAGATCAATCAGAAGGGAGCAGATAAAGTTGCGGCTCTGGCTAAAAACTTCTACAGGCAGACACTCTTATCAAAGACGTATTTCCGTATTGGTTCTGTACAATGCGGCTACCTGATTGCAAGGGTAGTTTTCGGCATGGTAAACAATTTGTTGGCGTATTCGGTCATTGTGCCTATGGCGTCCGCCTTTTCCCTGCCTACTTGTAAAAACAGTTGTTCCCGTTGTGAGAGTACCGTCTTGTG
>ENA-OQDT01001405-OQDT01001405.1-human-gut-metagenome-genome-assembly--contig:-NODE-1405-length-14072-cov-4.372965_pt1 | contig 14072 bp, 15 predicted proteins | sample MGYA00242786_ERZ504617 | MGnify/ENA primary metagenome ERZ504617 (study PRJEB26092, sample SAMD00036337) | human gut metagenome | host: Homo sapiens | study: EMG produced TPA metagenomics assembly of...
ATTCTGGCAAGTGTTCTTTTGGGATGCAGAAAATCTAATGTCGAGTCCTATGCATCTGCAGAGGAAGCAAAGCAGGCAATGAGTCAGTGCCGGACATTTCTGGTAGAAGGAGATCTGGATGAGGTCAACCAGGAGGGGAATATCCTTGCGGACGGGAAAATAGCCGGGCGGTTAAAAGAAACAGGTATTCTCAATACGAAATGGACGGTATCGGTCGATGGAAAAACCTGGTTCTGGATGAAATTTGTGACTGATGAGCCGATCAATAACATCGATGGCGTGATTGCCGGGACAACCTATGGTTATTATGATGAAAACAATCAGTGCCTTGGCTATGCACAGAAGCGGTTGTTCGAGAACGAAAATCTGGAACGTGAATATTATCTCGTATTTATGGATGCAGACGGAAATCTCAAAGATTATCTGGCAGAAGAACGCGGAGAGGAACTTTACGATTACGAGGGCAATCAGATCGGCAGCGGAAAAGCAGAACTCAAGGGTTATATTGGGGAGAAATGCTATTTCGAAATTGATACCGAAACGGGTGTATCTGTGGATGCAGTGGATAAAATGGCAATGTATCTCCAACTGTTTAGTAAATTTAATGAAACGGCAGGAGATTAAATGGTGGTAAAAAACAATTCTTACGGTGTAAAAAACCATGGAGATGCGATTGATGCTTGAATTTATGCAGGTTTGCTATTATAATCATCAGTGATTTAGAGAAGTAAACTTTATCACACATCCGCTTATACTATTTTATGATGCCAGGGTCAAAAGCCTGAAACCACGATGTGCTTGCACAAGAGTGGTTTTATGGCTTAATGACCCGCCCCGATATGAGCATAAAAGTGGAGCGTAAGCTTCACGATATGCGAATATTGGATAGAATTGTGGGAGTACGAAGTACGGAACAATTCGTATGGCATCTTTTGAACCCAACATTATTTTATACATTTAAGGAGGAATCTACTATGATTACCTGGAACAACCTGGATACACTGGAAGCATTTAAAAAATCTTTCAAAGGCAGAGCGTGTAAATATCGCAGAGGCAATGTCTGGAGAAAACGGTGCAGAACGTGTGAAAACATACAGCGTACCGATGGCAGAAGGTCTTGCGTATAATTATGCTGCAAAGCAGGTAGATGACAAAGTGCTGGAAGATCTGCAGAAACTGGCAGACGAAGCACAGCTGACTGAAAAAATTCGAAGCACTTTACAATGGTGAAGTTATCAACACCGGAGAGAAGAGAATGGTTCTTCATCACCTGACACGCGGTCAGCTCGGTGAAGCTGTAAACGCTGACGGTACAGACAAACGTGCTTTCTATAAAGAACAGCAGCAGAAGATCGCAGACTTTGCAAATAAAGTACATGCCGGAGAGATCACAAATGCAGCAGGTGAGAAATTTACAACCGTTGTTCAGATCGGTATCGGCGGCAGTGACCTCGGACCTCGTGCAATGTATCTGGCACTGGAAAACTGGGCAAAGAAAAACGATACCTTCAAGATGGAAGCAAAATTCATCAGCAACGTAGACCCTGATGATGCAGCAGCAGTTCTGTATGGTATCGACGTAGCACATTCCATTTTTATCCTGGTTTCCAAATCCGGTACAACACTGGAGACACTGACAAACGAGTCCTTCGTAAAAGATGCCCTGAAAAATGCAGGACTGGATGCTTCCAAACATATGATCGCAGTAACCAGCGAAACCTCTCCACTGGCAAAGAGCGATGATTATCTGGCAGCATTCTTTATGGATGATTACATCGGCGGACGTTATTCATCCACATCCGCAGTAGGCGGAGCCGTATTATCCCTGGCATTCGGACCGGAAGTATTCGAAAGATTCTTAAACGGTGCAGCAGAAGAGGACAGACTCGGAAGAGAAAAAGACATCAGAAAGAACCCGGCAATGCTGGATGCACTGATCGGCGTTTATGAGCGCAACGTACTGGGCTATCCAGGCACAGCAGTACTGCCGTACTCACAGGCACTGAGCCGTTTCCCGGCACATCTGCAGCAGCTTGATATGGAGTCCAACGGTAAGTGCGTGAACCGTTTCGGTGAGAGACTTGACTATGTAACAGGACCTGTTATCTTCGGTGAACCTGGAACAAACGGACAGCATTCCTTCTACCAGCTGCTCCATCAGGGAACAGACATCATCCCACTGCAGTTCGTAGGCTTCAAGAGCAGCCAGATGAACACGGACGTAGTGATCCAGGGCAGCACAAGCCAGCAGAAACTGTGTGCAAACGTAGCAGCCCAGATCGTAGCATTTGCATGCGGAAAAGAAGACGAAAACCGCAACAAGAACTTCGAAGGCGGCCGTCCGTCCAGCATCATCATTGGCGAACAGCTTACCCCGGAAACACTGGGAGCACTGCTTTCACACTTCGAAAACAAAGTCATGTTCCAGGGCTTCGTATGGAACGTGAACAGCTTCGACCAGGAAGGTGTACAGCTCGGTAAAGTACTGGCAAAACGCGTACTGGCCCACGAGACAGACGGAGCACTGAAAGTACTCAGTGATCTGATGAATATCTGATATAGCTGCAGATGCATGCCGGATTTTGCATGCATTCGACTGAAATAAAAAGAAAGCCATTCCCGGATCCATGTCATTAAGTAAATATGACATGGATTCCAGGATGGCTTTCTTTTTTAAAGGTGATGCATTTGCAGAGAGAAATGCATATGCGATGAGGATAGATTATGAAAAAGAGCCGCCCATGTTTCAGGTTACGGACACACACTATGCAGCTACCTGGCTGCTGGATGAACGGGCTCCGAAAGTAAAGGCTCCGATTGGAGAACGAAGATGATGAGTCCTGAAGAAAGAAGAGTGGGCAGAAGAAAAACTTGGTCTGAATGATAAAATTTCTGTACAGTATAGCAGGTGCATTGCTGCTGGGAGTCATATGTGCATGGAAAGAAGGCGGATGGCTGGATAAAATCATCTGTAAAGCAGGGACGATCATAAGCTGTGTCCCGGAGTTCTGGCTGGCGCTGGTGCTGATTCCCGTATTATGCTGCTGCATTGTATGAGAAATATCATGCCATCATATCTGAGTATTATGGCGATTTCGGTAACGCATATCATGGGAGGAACTTATATGGCAGAGACTGTTTTTTCTTATCCCGGAATAGGAACACTGGCATATGAAAGTGCCCGTTATAAAGACTATAATTTACTGATGATCATCAGTCTGATGTCAGGGATCATAATCATTGCCTGTAATATGGCTGCACAGATTCTTAATGAAAGGATCGATCCGAGAATGCGTATCAGCAGGCAGTCGGATATGCAGGAGGTGGATAAATATGAGTGACCTGTTTGAAATTGTTGGAGTAAAACCAGAGCTTGCAGAACAGCAGGTACCGGAATGGTTGTCATGAACATCCGAAGTGCTATTGTGGAAGAGTCAACATTAAGTTTCATCGGGATAGGACTTCCGCTGGAAGTTATTTCATGGGGAAGTATGCTGTCACTGTCAGAAAAAGCGCTGCTTACAGGTGCCTGGTGGATTATCCTGATTCCCGGTGTTTTTCTTGTTGTGACACTATTGTGCATTACCAGTATCGGAGACTGTATCAGAAAAAAATTAAATAAACAGGAAAGTAATTTATAAACGATGGGAGTGCTGCAGATACTTAAAAAAGCCGGAGCTGAGATTCCCGAAAAGTCAATTGACACATCGGAAACTATAACGAATTCCTCTCCAGGTTATGGTATAATCTATGCTATAATTATTATAGCTGGCCGGACAAAGAAAGATGCTTACAGAGAGGAGGGCATCCTATGAAAACAAGATTAAAGAATATGATAAGTAAGCTGCTCACAATCTGCCTGATGTTGCTGCTGCTGTTGGGTGCAGCAACACTTTCGGCAGAGGCCGCAGGGATTACGGGAGAAGAAAAGGTACCAGGAGATGCAGGATTCGGATTTACTTATGCATTTGTATCACCCACAACTATTGAAATCACATCTTATGATGGTTACGAGAGAGAAGTTAATATTCCGGCAGCTATTGATGGATATACCGTAGTTGGTATCCAAAATTTCCGTACAGGATATGCAAAGCCAAATGCATTTGTGCAGAAGGTTATTTTGCCTGAAACAGTGACCTATATTGCAGATGATGCATTTTATGATGAAAAGGACTGGAGTGCACAGGTTCATTCTGAACTGCGTGAAATTGTTTTGAATGAAGGTCTGAAAACGATAGGGGAACGTGCATTTTATAATAATTCATATCTGAAAAAAATCGAAATCCCGTCCAGTGTGACAGAAATCGGAAAGGATGCTTTCGCTTCCTGTTCAGATCTTTCTGACATTACTTTTAAGGGAAGTAATACGTTTCTGCACGGAGGAGCATTTAACATCAGCACAGGAAAAATCAGCAAGATGTATGAAGACTGGCTTTATGACAACAGCTCGGATGATTTCCTGATCTGGCAGGGACAGCTTATTGCCTATAAAGGTACGGGAAAAACACCTGTCATTCCGGATACGGTTTCGGTAATCGGAGCCGGTGTGTTTCGGGAAAGAGATATTACCAAAGTGACGATTCCATCGAGCGTCCAGGAAATAGGCGATGCTGCTTTTTATAACTGCACTTCATTGTCTGCCGTGGATATTCCGGGCAGCGTTAAACGCATAGATGACAGTGCTTTCTCCGGTTGCAGCAGCATGAAGTCTGTTACGTTCCACGAGGGTCTGGAAGTCATTGGTGACGGAAGCTTCCGTGAATGTGAAAGCCTGAATCGCCTTGATCTTCCTGAAGGTCTCACAACGCTGGAGGACACAGCATTTTATGATTGTATAAATATTGAAGATTTCACTTTTCCTGCATCGCTGGGCGATATGGAATGCTCAAGCATATATACTTCGAAATGGTATGAAAATCTTCCTGACGGTGCAGAACTTTATTGTGGAAGCGTATTTCTTGGCTGCAAGAACGCAGGATATCCAGAAAAATTAACTGTTCGTCCGGGGACAAAGATGGTGCGTATCGAGAATTCCCTGCGCGGTGTGAAAGAATTGAATTTGCCGGAGGGGTTAGAATCACTTATCATACCGGATGCCGGCACAGATAGCTGCAGCATCACCAGCCTCACAGTTCCTGAGAGTGTTAATTACATTGATCTGAATAATATGTCTGAGCTGACGGATATAAAACTGCCTGAGATAGCAGTTTTAGCAAATGATTGTTTTGCAGGCTGCTATAAAATCAAGAATCTTGTCATACCACGCGGAAACATAACCTTAAATGGGGTGAACGTCGGACGGACGGCAAATGTGGTTTTGCCGGATGATGTATTAGAGGTGAACGGTCCGATTTCAAACGGAAGACACGGCTGGGATAATATAAGCAGCGGCAACTCGACTCTGAAGTCAATAGACCTTAAAAATGTTCGGATTCTTACAAATGGTGCACTGGCAAACTGCATAGTGCTGGATAAGATCACTTTACCGGATTCGCTGATCACCCTTGGCGTGAGTGCGTTTCAAAATTGCAGGAAACTTCGCAGCATCGAAGGAGGCGGAAATGTTCGCCAGATAGGCAGCAGTTGTTTCGCTGATTGCTCTGAGCTGGATGATTTCGGTGATTTGGAGAAGAGTGTAAGGAATGTGGGTGTACTGGCATTTCTGGACACTGACTGGTTCCACGATCAGCCTAACGGAGTGGTATATTTCGGCAAAGCGGCATATGCATACAAAGGCACTATGGCAAAGGACACTGTTTTAAACATTAAGGAAGGGACGGTCTTTGTATCCTATCAGTTTCTTGCAGGACAGAAAGAACTGAACCCGAACTTCGACCAGCCGAATCTTGCAGGCCTTATTCTTCCGCAAAGCTGTAAGTATATTGATGGCTATGCCTTTGCAGGCGCCGGGAATATGAAATTCGCAGATCTAGGCGGTGCTATTTACATCGGAGACAGTGCATTTAATGACAATGCCTGTGAAACGATTGTTTTGCCGGATTCTGTCCGTTTTGTTGGCAACAATGCGTTCTCAGCAGCAAATATCAAGGCAGTGCACCTCAACGAAGGCTTGCAGGTATTAGAGGAAGGGGCATTCTTCTCGTATGGAGCAGGTAAAGGCGTAAAGATTCCTGCCAGCGTTGAATACATCGGTCTGCATGCCCTTGGATATTGTCCGGTTGATCCGGGTAATCCATTTGCAGGTACGAAGAAGATTGACGGTTTTGTTGTTGGAGGAGAGCCTGGCAGTGTGGCACAGTCATATGCCAAAACGAACGAATTTGACTTTGAAACATCCCTGTGTACAGCACATCAGCCTGTAACGGAGACAGTTGATGCAACCTGCCAGACCGGAGGATTTACCCGTACCGTTTGTGCCGTATGCGGCACAGTGACAGAGTCGGAAAAAACAGCCGTAGTCGCCCACAAGGCTGTCGCCAACGATAAGATCGAGGCAACCTGTACCGGCAGCGGCTATACCGGTGGAACGCATTGCATTTTCTGTGGAAAGACGATTACAGAGCCGCAGAAAACCCCTGCATTAGGACATGACTGGGTGATATCCCTCGAAGAATATCCGGGTTCAGCCTATACAGGTATGACGCGGTACTATTGCCGCCGCTGCACTTTTACATGGCATGAAGAAAATGAAAGCGGACACGTCCACAATTATGATTACTGTATGCAAACCGTCTATGCTACATGCAAGGCAGGCGGCTATACCGAGCATATCTGTGCCTGCGGGGCAAAATATCGTGACAATCTGACTCCTGCACTTGCTCATAATTATAAAACAACGACAAAAAAAGCTACAACAGCAAAGGATGGTGAAATAGTTTCTTCCTGCACAGAATGTGGTAAGGTAAGAAAAACCACACCGATTTATAAGATTTCTTCCGTCAGACTCTTAAGGACATCCTGTGTCTATAACGGCAAAAGACAAAAACCGTCCGTTATTGTCAAAACCAGTAAGGGTGAAAAACTTGAAGAGGGAAAAGACTATATTGCGAGCTATCAGTCAGGAAGAAAAAAGGTTGGAAAATATGAAGTTCAGATTTCTTTTAAAGGGCAGTACAGTGGAAAGAAAATACTCGATTTTACAATCAGGCCAAAAGGTACCGCTGTATCAAAAGTAACAGCAAAATCAAAAGGATTTGCGGTAGCATGGAGCAGGCAGCCAGTGCAGACAACAGGTTATCAGATTCAATACAGCGTTTCTTCAAAGTTTAAAAATGCAAAGAATATGACAGTACCAACGAGTAAGAACACAAAGAGAAAAATTTTCAAAGCTGAAAGGCGGATCAAGGTATCATGTAAGGATCCGCACATATAAAACAGTGAATGTAAATGGTAAAAAAAATTAAGATTTACTCAAGTTGGTCAAAAGGAAAATCTGTTGTGACGAAAAGATAAGAGCCGGATCATATGCAAACGTATAGGAATAATGCCCAAAAACAGCAGATGCATTTTTAGTAAAAACTGCTTTTGAAATAAAAATGGAATAGTTTTATAATGAAATTATAGCGAATAGTGTAAGGATGTGGGAAAGAACCATAGGATACGGTTTGCTTTTATAAAATTAATTTCAGGAGGAACCATATATGCATGAATATGAAATCTTTATTGAAGAAATAAATCCGTGTGGTGGAGAAAAATACAGTAAAAAAAACATTGATCGAGGCAGAAGCAGCCAGTCCGGAAGCTTATGTAAAAGAAAACGGAAGATTTCCGGTTCTCGAATCTACAAGCAATGAGCACGGAGATATTGTAATAGTAACAGGAGATAATCAAGGTTCTTTTGTACGCTATACTTTTACGGAATAAGAGTGCAAATCAGTAAGGAGAGAATTTCGTGAAATATGAAATCGGAGACTTTGTCAGTAAACCAGTTACGGGAATTTGTAAAATAGAGAATATTTTATATTTGACTTCGGAGGATGAAAAAAACAAAAAATATATGTTCCTGTTTCAAACTCAGATTCAAGGCTGAGATTGTGTCTGACAAAAGAAGAAGCATGGGATCTGATCAGGAGAAAAGACTGGCACAAGGAAAAAAATGTACTGCTACGGATACCAAATATTTTCAGGCAGCAGAAAATCTGTTATATGTGGAGCTTGGAGCTGCACTTGGAAAACCAAAGCAGGAAATTTGTAAAACGATTATTGATTATATTAACCAAAGCAGATCGGGAGCTTAAAGGAATATGAGGGCATGATTTTGAAAATTGTTGTGAAACAAGAAAAATTTTGTTTGACTTTTTGAAAAAGAGGCAATATAATTACAGCAAACGAGTAGCAAGTAAGCGTAAATCCAGTTTACCGGCTGCTCGTTTTTCTTTTGTTAAAAGTATTATACTTGCCATAAAAAAAGTGTGTAGCCTGTCAGCGTAAGTCCAGCTTTATAAAGACAGGCTATCACACTTTTTTTATGTCAGAAAGAAAGGAGTTAAAACAAAATGGAAGAAAGCAACAAGATGAAAGATATGCCGGTGAATAAGCTGATGGTCCAGATGGGAATCCCGATGATTTTATCCATGGCATTGCAGGCAGTCTATAATATTGTAGACAGTGCATTTGTAGGAAATATGAAAGTGGGCAGTGAAGCAGCATTAAATGCCCTTACACTGGTATTCCCGGTTCAGATGCTTATGGTGGCAGTTGGAATCGGAACAGGTGTAGGAACCAATGCACTTCTTGCAAGGACACTTGGACAGGGAAACCGTAAAAAAGCTGCAAAGGTAGCAGGAAACAGCCTGTTCCTGGGAGTAATCATTTATGTGATATGTTTATTGTTTGGTATCTTTGGGGGTAGGGCATATATTTCATCACAGACAGTAGATGTCGAAGTACTTGAGATGGGAGTCAGCTATCTTAGAATATGCTGCGTAATTTCTTTTGGAATTATCTTTTTTTCACTATTTGAAAAGCTATTACAGGCAACAGGCCGCTCTCTTTATTCTACAATCGGCCAGGTGGTCGGTGCAGTTGTAAATATCATCCTTGATCCGATCATGATATATGGAATTGGTCCTTGTCCCGAAATAGGAGTAAAAGGTGCAGCCTACGCAACAGTAATTGGTCAGGTGGCATCCGCAGTGTTACTGTTTATTTTCCATATGAAGCTGAATAGAGAATTTAAACATGATGTGAAATATATGAAGCCGGAAACTGGTATTATCAAAGAAATCTATGCGATCGGACTTCCGGCGATTATTGCACAGGCATTAATGTCTATTATGGTTTATGTGATGAATTTGATCCTGAAGTTCAATCCGTCAGCACAGACAGCCTATGGTTTGTTTTATAAGGTACAGCAGTTTGTTCTGTTCCTTGCATTTGGCCTGAGAGATGCGATCACTCCGATCCTTGCATTTGCTTATGGGATGAGGGATAAAAGAGAATTCAGGATGGCATCAAATATGGCTTGATTTATACAATCGCACTGATGATTCTTGGAATTGCAATTACAGAGATTTTCCCGGGAGCGTTTGCAACGCTGTTTAATGCGGGACAGTCAAGAGAATATTTTATCGGTGCGATGAGAGTGATCTCTGTCAGTTTTCTGTTTGCCGGAATCAATGTTGCTTATCAGGGTATTTACCAGGCATTGGATGGCGGCGTGGAATCGCTGGTTATTTCATTGTTGAGACAGCTTATTATTATCCTGCCTCTGGCTGGAATTTTTTCCCTGTTGTCAGAAATGGTCAGATGGGAATTTCACTGATCTGGTGGGCATTTCCGGTCACTGAAATAATTTCATGTTTTGCAGGATATCTGTTCTTAAAGAAAATCAGAAAAAATAGAGTTGATGTTTTGAATTAAGGAGGAAGCAGAGATGGCTAAAAGAATCATTACAATCAGCAGAGAATTTGGAAGCGGTGGACGTTTTATCGGAAAAGAAGTCGCAAAACAGCTTGGAATTGCTTATTATGATAAAAATATGATTAACGAGATTGCAGAAAAATCCGGATTATCGCCGGAATACATTCAGGAAAATGCGGAATTATCTCCCAGGAAAGGATTATTTGCATATGCATTTGCCGGACGTGACATCACTGGAAAATCAGTAGAAGATATGCTGTATGAGGCACAGAGAAAAGTCATTTTAGATCTGGCAAAGAATGAGCCTTGTGTGATCGTCGGAAGAAATGCCGATTACATCCTGAAAGACAGAGAGGATGTCCTGAATGTATTTATCCATGGAGATATGCCGGAAAAAATACAGCGTATCGTCCGACTGTATAATGTAGAAGAGAAGGAAGCCGTCAAAATGATGGCAGACACAGATAAAAGGCGTATGACAAATTACAACTTTTACACGGATCAGAAATGGGGAAAAGCCGGTAATTATACGTTATGTCTGAACAGTTCACAGCTTGGATATGGCAGATGCGAGAAAATCATTATGGAATGCAGTAAATAACCGGCAGTATAGTTTTGGCTATTTCAAATTGCAGACATTTGTGTATATGGCCATTTTTGGATTAAATAATGCCCTGATTCCAATCATAGCATTTCATCTTGGGGCAAAATATGCAGACCGGATTAAGAAAGTCATCCGACTCAGTGGGGTATATTCCGCTTTGATCGGACTGGTTGGTCTGATTATTATGGAGATGCTGCCGGTACAGTTGATATCAGGTTATGCTTCTGCAGGACACTATTGGAGAGCATCTTCTGCAAGTGAACAAGGCAGCCAGAGAACGGGAAGAGGCGATTCTGAAGGAATTGATTTATGTTTAAATGAAGGTGATGAGGTCGTGGAATGCGACCTCATTGTTGTATGAAAAAACAGTAGGCAGAATGAGAAAAATAGGGTAAAATGGATTTAGGAAACTTATAAAAATAATAGTTGCAATCATGCCACCGGACATTGAAAATCTGATTGAAGATGCAGGTATTGTAAGAGATATTTTACAGAGATTGGAATTGGAAACAGAAGAATAGAAAATGTAAGTTAGGAAGAAAGGGAAGGTGATTATATTATATGAAGATATTAAAGAAAGCAGGAGGGGTTCTCCTTGTAATGATTGGAATATTCTTTTTTGTATCTGCTTTGAAGATGATCTTTGTGGATAACCCCAAAACAAAAGCAGCTCTGAAAGACGCAGTTTACGTTGATGCAGCAGATACGATTGACCCGAAAAACGATGGAAAGACAATCATTGTATGCGGCACATTTGAGCTGACTGAACCGGCACATGATGATGAACTTGGACTGGACTTTGACAGCATCCGCATTTCGAGTTCAAAACAGACAATGAAATTAACAAAATCTTCTTCCAAAAAGAAGAAGGCAATGACTGACGAAGAAAAGAAATATGGTGTTCTGGAATGGAAGTCATCTTACAGCAGCATGCCAGTATCAGGCCAGGGTAAAATTGGAAATTATGCACTTTCGCAGGATTTTATTGATGACATTATGCTGACCAAAACCTGGGAAGATTACGACAAGGCAGCATTATCATCTGCCGGTTATACATATGTACCGGATAACACCTATACACAGAAGCATTTTATAGAACCATCGAACCAGACGACACGTTCACATAAAGAATATGATGTTCGTTATTATTATTCTGCTGCTGATTTCGAAACAGGGCAAACCGTAACTGCTATCGGCATACAGGACGGACAGACTCTCAAATCCGCACCCGGAATCACAGAGAATCTGATGAAAAATAAACTTGACCGCGATGAAGCGATCAAACAGGGCGGCACCCCAGGTGTAGGAGCCCAGATCTTTTCAGTTGTTTCCTCATTGCTGTTAATATTGGGAGGGTTCCTTCTTATTATATTATGAGAAATAAATCTATAGCAATCCTCTTAAATGCATTATTTACGAGGATTGCTATAAAAATAAGATATTGTTGTATCATTAAATCAGATGGTTGGGCGATATCCTCTGTGACATACTCCGTATCTAGTACATCGTTTTCGAAATAACTATACCAATCGCGTAGGATGCGGATTGGTATAGTTATTTACGAAACGATGTACTAGCTTTTTACTTCTCAATTCTAAGCATGCGATATCCAATGCCAATATGTGTCTGGATGTATTGCACTCCATTTTTCTCAGGCTCCAGTTTTTTCCGCAATGTTGCCATAAAAACTCTAAGAGAAGCAACATCATTATCCGAACATCGTCCCCAAATCTGCTGGGTAATATAGGTATGTGTCAATACCTTTCCCACATTGCGGGACAAAAGACAGAGCAACTTATATTCTATAGGTGTCAGATGCAATTCCTCTCCCTTCAGATATGTACAGCCTGCCGTATAGTCTATCTTTAATCCACCATTCTCAAAAACAGAGCTTTCTATCTGCTCTCCGCTCTGCATAACCGCAAGTCTCCTCTGGGTGACACGGATACGCGCAAGTAATTCTTCAACAGAGAACGGTTTCGTAATATAATCATCTGCTCCTGCATCCAGCGCCTCTATTTTATCTGTGTCCTCACTTCTGGCGCTGATCACAATAATCGGCATATTCGACCAGGTACGGATTTTTTTTATCACTTCTACCCCTTCCATATCAGGAAGCCCCAGATCCAGAAGAACAATATCCGGATTGTGGGACGAAGCTTCCAGAATGGCTGAAGATCCGTTTTCTGCAGCCAGATATTTATAGTCATGTGTTTTTAATGTAGTAACGATCAGATTGCGTATGGGTCTGTCATCCTCAACCACCAGAATTAATGTTTTATTCATTTAATGTCACCTCGCTTAAGGGTAAAGTAAAAGTAAAATTACATCCATGAGGATCATGATCTGTCAAAACCAGGGTTCCTTCATGTGCTTCTATAATAGAGTGGCAAAGTGCCAGTCCAAGTCCCAGACTTCGGTGACTATCCGCAACTGTTGTTTTCCCTGTATAAAACATCTCAAAAATATGTGACTTCATTTCTTCCGGAATTCCCGGGCCATTATCTTCCACACTTATCTGCGCTTTCCCATCTGTTTTCGTTCCCCGAATACAGATCACAGAACCCGGCGGTGTATATTTTATTGCATTATCAATTAAATTTACCAGAACCTGCATAATAAGACGTACATCCATACGTGCAAGAACAAGTTCTTCGCAGTCTGTCACAATTTTATAATCATCATGTTTCCGGCTGATATGCCTCAGGGATTCTGCAATCACCTCATCCAGAAGCTGGTCTGTAAATTTAAATTTCAGTCTTCCGTCATTCAGTCTGGTAATGGAAAGCAGATTCTCCACAACTCCGATCAGCCATTCAGAATCATCATAGATATCGCTATAAATCTGATGTTTTGTAGCTTCGTCCAGACGGTCACTATTGCCAAGCAGCATATCTGCATTACCGGAAATGGAGCAAAGCGGCGTACGAAGATCATGCGAAATCGCCCGAAGAAGATCTGCCCGCAACTGTTCATTTTTTGGCTATAACTGCATTTTTTTCTTTTTCTAATGCATTTTTCGCATTTTTCCATTGCAAGCGCACATTCATTTTATTACAGACAACAGGATGCTGTATTCAAAAGTGTCCAGTGTTTCTTTTTGCAATGGTATCCCGATCACACCGTAAACATTATCCCCGCTTCGGATTGCCAGATATAAACATTTAGCCTGAGGAAAATTGGTGTGTGGACGCACCGGCATGCTGTCTGTTTTCACAGACCCATTTGGCTATCTGCTGCTCTTCTGGTATCAAAAAATCTTCTGTGTCCTCTTTTTTCCCCGGAGAAAAGCTTTCCCTCTGATAAAGTTCCATTTTCTACTACATATGCTGTAATATTGCGGTTTAATAAACGGAGAAGCTGTGTACAGGTGACATCAAGAATCTCTGTTTCTCCTTTTGCCTTTTGCAGCAGACGGTCTGTATCGAACAGAATTCTGTGCACGAAAGGCAAGCTGTGTAGACAGCTTTGCATGTGTTTTTCAGCTTTGCTGCAAGTGCTCCCGTAGTACGGATGAAATAAGCATTATGAAAATGTCACCGGATAACCCACCGCATAGGTTTTGAAAGACATCCTTGGTTCTGTCAGAAAAAAACCAAAATAAAAATACACTTAAGAAAGAGCCTGCCACACTGCAAAGATAGCC
>ENA-OQDT01001406-OQDT01001406.1-human-gut-metagenome-genome-assembly--contig:-NODE-1406-length-14067-cov-2.676040_pt1 | contig 14067 bp, 16 predicted proteins | sample MGYA00242786_ERZ504617 | MGnify/ENA primary metagenome ERZ504617 (study PRJEB26092, sample SAMD00036337) | human gut metagenome | host: Homo sapiens | study: EMG produced TPA metagenomics assembly of...
GAAAAAATCTTTCCTTCGTAGATTTCGCCGATTTCGGGAACGGCAACGATAGCTTTGATGGAGCCGGATAGCGGCATCGATTGTTGCTTATTCGTTCCGGAAATTCGATTTACCCACTCCGTCTTCTTCTTCAATTGTAATAACGGCACCTGTCTTTTCCTGAATACCTTGGATGATCTTGCCGCCCGGGCCGATTACCGCACCGATAAATTCTTTACCGATTGTCATCGTTTCGATTCTCGGAGCATGAGGTTTCAGATCCGGACGAACTTCTGGCTGGGCTTCCATTATCTTGCCCAGAATGTGCATACGGCCTTCTTTTGCCTGTGCCAATGCGTTTTCAAGAATTTCGTATGACAGACCGTCTACCTTGATATCCATCTGAGTGGCAGTGATACCGTCTTTTGTTCCTGTTACCTTGAAGTCCATATCGCCCAAATGGTCTTCGTCTCCTAAGATATCGGACAGGATAGCGTAGTTCTGGCCTTTGTTTTCAGAGATCAGACCCATTGCGATACCGGATACCGGCTTCTTCATCGGAACACCTGCATCTCTCAATGCCAGCGTTCCGGCACATACGGTTGCCATTGAAGAAGAACCGTTAGACTCTAAGATATCGGAAATCACACGTACTACATAAGGATAATCTGCCGGGATCATCCGTTTCAATGCACGATGAGCCAGGTTTCCGTGACCGATTTCACGACGTCCCACACCGCGAGAAGCTTTTGCTTCGCCAGTAGAGAACGGAGGGAAGTTATAATGTAACAGGAAACGTTCTTTTCCGTGGTTCAGTACATCGTCGATTCATTTTTTCATCGGCTTTTGTACCTAAGGTAACAGTCGAAAGCGACTGTGTTTCGCCACGCGTGAAGATTGCAGAACCATGAGGACCTGGCAGGCAGTCTGTTTCGATCCAGATCGGACGGATTTCAGTAGTCTTACGACCGTCCAGACGCTTTCCTTCGTCCAGGATAGCGCGGCGCATCGCTTCTTTTTCTACATCGTGGTAATAGCGGCCGATCATTTCAACTTTCTCGTCAGTCAATTCTTCTTCTGAAAACTGAGCTTTATACTCTTCGACAACTGCTTCGAATGCTTCGGCACGCTGATGTTTGTCGGTGCCGGAGGTTGCAACGGCGTATGCCTTTGCATAACATTTTTCGTGTACATCTTTGCGCAGTTCGTCATCATTGACTTCGTGGCAGTATTCGCGTTTAACCAGTTTACCGCAAGCTTCGGACAGTTCAAGCTGTGCCTGGCACTGTACTTTGATTGCTTCGTGTGCTACTTTGATCGCTTCCAGCATTTCTGATTCTTGAACTTCATCCATTTCGCCTTCCACCATCATGATGTTGTCAAGTGTAGCACCCACCATAATATCAATATCTGCTTTTTTCCAATTCAGAGAACGTGGGGGTTGACTACGTACTTGCCATCGATGCGTGCGACGCGGCATTCGGAGATCGGTCCGTTGAAAGGAATATCTGATACGGCCAATGCGGCTGAAGCAGCCAGTCCGGCAAGTGCATCCGGCATGTCTTCACCGTCTGCGGAGAATAATATAACGTTTACATATACTTCTGCATGGTAATTGTCTGGGAAAAGAGGGCGGAGGGCACGGTCGACCAAACGAGAAGTCAAGATTTCGTAGTCGGAAGCTTTACCTTCTCTTTTTGTAAAACCGCCAGGAAAACGGCCAAATGCCGAGAATTTTTCTTTGTACTCTACTTGTAACGGCATGAAGTCAACACCCGGGTTCGCATCTTTAGCGGCACAAACAGTAGCCAGCAACACAGTGTTGCCCATACGTACGGTAACTGCACCGTCCGCCTGTTTCGCCAATTTCCCGGTTTCGATGGTGATGGTTCTTCCATCAGCCAATTCGATCGTCTTGTTAATTGGATTAAGCATAATCTTTTTACTTATTTTTCTATCTTGTAAATTGGTGCAAATGTAATGAAGTTTGTCTGTAAACGTGTGAAAATGAAAATAAAAACATGAGAAAGCTCTTTTTTAATAAAAATAGCGGGAAGATTTATGCGAAATTAATAGTGCCACAATTGTAAATTAATGTATATTTGCAGCGAATTAAATAAGAAGTAAAGATATGATGAAACAAATATCCACACGACTGTTGACTGTTTTAGGACTGTGCATGTTCTTTCTCTCAGCCTGTAACTACTCCTCGGATTTCACTGTGAAGGGAGTCGTGGCTGGGGCTGACGGTCAGCTTATGTATTTGGAAAATGTCGGAATCTCTAATGTGGTGACACTCGATTCCATCAAGCTAGCTCCCGGCGGGAAGTTCAAGTTTACGGAAAAGCGTCCTGAGTATCCGGACTTTTATCGTTTGCGTCTGAACAATCAGCTGATCAATTTCGCGGTCGATTCGACCGAAACCATATCCTTCGTCGCTGATGCTGGTACTTTCGCGACTTCCTATTCTGTGGAAGGGTCTGAAAACTCAAAGGCGATAAAGGCGATCACTTTGGCACAACTGGATGCAAACCAGGCTATCAGCCGCCTACGGAAGGAATATGAGGATAAGATGATTTCAGATACGACCTACCGTATGAAGGTCTTGGCTGCTGCCGATGCCTATAAAGAAGTCGCCCGGAAATATATTTATTCGGCGCCGATGTCCACGGCCGCCTATTTCGCTTTGTTCCAGCAGATCGATGGCTTGTTGTTCTTTGATTTGTATGATAGGAAAGATGTCAAGGCATATGGAGCGGTTGCGACCAGCTACAATCATACTTATCCGGAAAGTCCGCGTTCGAAGCATTTGTACAATCTGACACTGCAATCCATGAAGGTCTTGCGTGCGCAACGTCCTGTCGATTACAGCAATGTGGAAACAAAAGAAATTTCATTCCTTGATATCGAATTGCCGGATGTTCGGGGTGAAGTGGTAAAACTGTCTACGGTTGCTCCTGGTAAGGTGGTGTTGATAAACTTTACGGCTTATCAGATGGAATGGTCGCCGGCTTTGAATATGGCATTAGGTGAATTGTACACAAAATACCATGACCAAGGACTTGAAATTTATCAGGTGTCGTTGGATAGTGATTTCCATTTCTGGAGAAACGGGGCCTCTAATTTGCCGTGGGTTACTGTCCACGATCCTCAGTCTGTTTATTCGCAGGTGGCAGGTTTGTACAATGTAAAACAATTGCCCGCTCTTTTCATCCTCGATCGCAAAGGAAACTTGGTTAAGCGTGTCGAAGACGTGAAGAAACTGGAAACAGACGTAAAAGCAGTACTTTGATTTGTGAATTATAATTTATACGTTGATGAAATCATAATTCATAAGTCCTAACATGTTGTAAAGCACTTCAAAAGGATTTGCGTTCTTAAAAAAGATCGTTTATCTTTGCAAAGTCTAAAAATACAGAGAAAGAGGAGTTCCGGCCAAGCAGTTGGTCGGGATTCTTTTTTTATTATGCAATAATCAATAATAACATTTTAAATAAATAGGAGGATTTAGTATGGCAGTGAGCTATATGACGAAAGATGGCTATGATAAGATTTTAGCTGAAATCAATTATCTGGAAACTGTGAAACGTCCGGAAATATCTGCCCAGATTGCAGAGGCCCGTGACAAAGGTGATTTGTCTGAAAATGCTGAGTATGACGCAGCAAAGGAAGCACAAGGCATAATGGAAGCAAAGCTTGCTCAGTTGAAGGGCTTGATTTCTAATGCCCGCTTGATAGACGAAACCCGTGTTCAAACAGATGAAGTTCAGATCCTGAACAAGGTTAAGATCAAGAACACAAAGAACAATGCAGTCATGACGTATACTTTGGTCTCAGATTCGGAAGCAAACCTGAAAGAAGGCAAGATTGCGGTCAGTACTCCGATTGCGCAGGGGCTGATGGGAAAAAAGGTCGGTGACATTGTGGAAATCAAAGTCCCATCCGGCATGATGAGCTTTGAAATTATGGATATATCGATTTAATAATATAACATTATGGCATCAATATTCAGTAGAATTGTGGCAGGTGAGATCCCTTGTCATAAAGTGGCGGAAAACGAAGAATTCTTTGCTTTTCTGGACATTAATCCGGTCGCTGTCGGTCATACGTTGGTGATTCCGAAAAAAGAAATTGATTATATTTTCGACATAGAAGATCCCATGCTCGGACGTATGATGGCATTTGCCAAACGGGTGGCTCGTGCACAAGGAGCTGTTATACCTTGCAAAAGGGTAGGTTTGGCAGTTATGGGACTGGAAGTTCCTCATGCGCATATTCATTTAATTCCGATCCAGAAGGAGTCTGATATGTATTTTGGCGGAAAGAAAATGGAGGTTACTCAGGACGTGCTCGCAGACACCGCTGCACGGATAAGAAATGCCTTTAAATAAATGAGGTAAAGTCTTTTTGGTATAAAAACTTTATGTATATTTGTAACCGCTTCTTCCTCTGTATGACAATATTGAGAGGAAGAAAGCGGTTTTTTATAAAGATTCATTAGTGGTTTTTACTCATAAATTTGTTAACCTTAGAAGAAAGGCCCCCCTTGTGAAAGGACGGCCTTCTTTTTTTAACACACAATTATCGTTATACGCAATTTTATTTTGGGTTTTTAATCGACTTTGGTTATGGAGCCGCTCCCGATAATGCTCTTTTCCTTTATGTTCGGATTTCCTTTGTATCGGATAGTCCCGCTCCCGGCTATTTTGGTGGATATTGCCTTGTTTGCGGTGATCTCGATATGGGTGCTTCCGGCCGCTTTGCAAGTAAGTTCTTCTGTCTCTAGACCGAACGCTTTGATCTTGCTGCTACCGGCGCTTTTAATATTCATCTTTTCTGTTTTACCGCTTAGAGAGACAGTGCCGCTACCCGCGATTTCGCAATCTAAACGGGTGATGGCAATGGAATCAGCTTTTATAGTTCCTCCTCCTGCAAATCTAATTTCCAGTTTTTTGCCGTTGAGGCCTTTGCCTAAATCACAATTGCCTCCGCCTGCCATTTTGAACTCTTTCAGTGCAGTCGAGTTGGTTATCACGATAAAGCGGGTGGGGTTGATTCCGGTATGCCTATTTTTGGGGCGGACAACCAACTCTTTGCTATCGGTATTGATATCCAGAAGATCCATGATATTTTGGTCTGTCTCGACTTTCAGATAGGGAGCGTCATCCGATTGCATATATTTGAAGTCGATGTTTTCTCCCTCGATTTGTATCTCGTCGTAATCCTTTATCGGGATTTCTTTGCTTACGACATTGCCGTCACCGGAAACCTTGTTTATATGGCAGGAGCATAAAAGCCCTGCCATGAGTATGAATACCAGTATGAATGAATATGATTTTTTCATGATTCTGTTGTTTTTATAGATTATATATTGAAGAAATTGTACCAGGGCAATGTGCTCCATCCGTTTATTCCGGTCTGGAAGAAGTAGATGGCGCACAGCACTACGGATACTAACCATAAGATCAGTAATGTCCATTTGGCCGTGTTAGGCAATGGCTTGGCTTTGAACAGTTGCATGCAGATTGCATATACCAGGGCAAAAATAGGAATGCCGATCAGTAGAATGAATCCGATGCATCCCATAATGGCCAATGAAATAGGTGCTCCTACTATCAGGTCGGCCCCGAACGGCGACAATTGATATAGGAAGCCTGTGCCTCCGGCAATAAGGGCAAAGGTGACGACGACCAATATAAAGGCGAGCGAGCAATAATGGCGGTAGCAGGATGATTCCGATCAGTATGGCCAGGAATTTGAGGATGAAACCTACCACACCGACAAACAAGTCCGCCAGTTTTTGCAGAAAGCTTCTCGGTTTGTCGGAACTCATATAATCATTTACATTATTGCTGACCTTCTCGAAGCCATCCGTAACCGTTTTGCCTATGTTTTCGAGGGTGACGCTTTGTCCGCGCATCATCAGCTTGTCGGCTGCGGTCCGGGCCAACGGCATTACCAGCCATAGTATAAGGTATAAGATGATGATCGGTGCATAAGGAATGAAAAGCAGGATGATCATAGCAAGGCGTACAGCCGTTACGTCCCATCCCATATAAGCGGCGATACCGCCGGCTACACCTCCCAATACCCGGTTGTCCGGATCGCGCATCAGCTTTTTCGGGCCTCTGGGAATCTCTTCTTCCTGAAAAGCTTGTGTCCTGGCTTCTTCCGTAGATTCTTTTTCTTCTTCACCTTCAAACAATTCTTCCGGCTTACCCATACGCTTGATTACTTCTTCGACATGTTCGATTGTGATCACTTCGTAGCCCAGTCGAACCCGCTCGTTGAATAGTTCGGAGATACGCATTTCAAAATCGTTCATAATCTCTTCCGAACCTTCTTCCTTGCGGAAGTGGATGCGGAGGTTTGCTAGATATTTATCGAGTAGTTGATATGCATCTTCGTCAATGTGGAAAACCGTTCCTCCCAAATTAACTGTCAGTGTCTTCTTCATTGTTTTCTGATTTTAATTGTTTCTGATGTGGTTTATTGTATCATTCAGTTCCTGCCAGGATGTTTCCAGCTCTCCAAGAAATTCTTCTCCCTTCGGGGTGAGCTGGTAATACTTGCGAGGCGGTCCTTGAGTAGATTCTATCCACTGGTAGCTTAACAATTCGCTGTTCTTTAGTCTTGTTAACAGAGGATATAGGGTACCTTCCACTACAATCAATTTAGCTTCCTGTAACTTCTGGATAATGTCAGAGGTGTACGCCGGCTCTTTTTTGAGAAGCAATAGAATACAATATTCCAATGTCCCCTTTCTCATTTGTGATTTTACGTTCTCTGCATTCATTTTTATTTTGTTTTACGCTACAAATATATGTATTGCCTATGTACTATGCAATACATGCTACTATGTTTATCCTAATTTAACATTAATATTGCACAAATCCGGCACTTTTGTGTAAAAAAAGGGGCTAATCTCGTGACAAATAGAATAGAAAACCGTACTTTTGCAACATCAATTCAAAACAAAGAATTATGATTTACTACCATTATGCCGAGTTGGTTCATCGACAGGCAGAAAAATATGGCTCCCGTACCGCATTGAAATATCGTGATAATGCAACCGGGAAATGGTTAAAAATATCTTGGAAGGAATTTTCTGAAAAAGTTATGCTTACGGCCAAGGCAATGGCCGAATTCGGGATAGAAGTACAGGATAATATCGGGGTTTATTCACAGAATATGCCGCAATGCTTTTATACGGATTTCGGGGCATATGCGAACCGTGTGGTTTCTATTCCGATGTACGCAACGAATTCTCCGGGGCAGATCGAGTATATAATCAATGATGCTCATATACATACTTTGTTTGTCGGCGAGCAGTTGCAGTACAATAATGCATTCAAGGTGCAGAAAGAATCTCAATACCTGAAGCGCCTGGTGGTGTTTGATCCGGCTGTCAAGTTGAACCCGGAAGACAAGACTTCGATTTATTTTGACGATTTTTTGCGGCTAGGCGATAATGCGCATGCCGAGACAACGGTAAAGATCCGTACGAACGAGGCGGTGCCGGAAGACTTGGCTACCATAATATATACTTCCGGGACGACCGGAGAATCCAAAGGTGTCATGCTCCATCATTCCAATTATTTGGAAGCCATGCGTATCCATGACATCCGCCTCCCGATGGTGACGGATAAAGATCTTTCTATGTGTTTCTTACCACTGACTCATATTTTTGAAAAAGCGTGGTCTTACTATTGCCTGCATAAGGGAGTGACGATTGCGATCAATCAGGATCCTAAAATGATTCAGAAGACATTGCCGGAGGTACACCCTACATTGATGTGCAACGTCCCTCGGTTCTGGGAGAAGGTATATGCCGGCGTGCATGAAAAGATCAACTCGTCATCTTCTACCATGAAGAAAATCTTTTTGGATGCCATCGAGACCGGGCGCAAGTATAACTTGGAATATAAAAATAAGAGCATCCCGGCTCCTTTCGGGTTGAAATTGAAGTTCGAAATGTATAATAAGACTGTTTTCAATTTGCTGAAACGGGTGTTGGGGATCGAACGCGGTCGTTTTTTTCCGGTGGCCGGTGCGCCGCTCTCGGATACGGTCAATGAATTTTTGCAGTCTGTTAATATCCCTATTGTGTATGGTTACGGTTTGAGCGAGACGACAGCAACCGTCTGCTTCTATCCTGAAATCGGATTTCAGTTCGGTTCGATCGGAGAAGTCATGCCAGATGTACAGGTACGGATTGATCCGGAGAATAGCGAAATTCTGGTAAAAGGCAAGACTGTGATGTCCGGTTATTATAATAAGCCGGCCGAAAATGAAAAGGCGTTTACGGAAGATGGTTATTTTCGTACAGGAGATGCCGGAAGGATGGAAGGGAACACGTTGTTCTTTACTGAACGTATCAAGGACTTATATAAGACATCGAACGGCAAATACATCGCTCCGCAAGCGATTGAAATGGTTATGAGCGGCGATCAGTATATCGAACAGATTGCTGTTATCGGTGACCAGCGTAAGTTTGTCAGCGCGTTGATTGTTCCCGCTTATCCATTACTGGAAAAGTATGCCGAAGAAAAGGGGCTGGCTGTCGGTAGCCGGGAAGAACTTGTCCGGAATAAGGAAATCCTTCGCCTGATCGAGACACATATTGAGGAAAACCAGAAGAACTTGGCTTCTTATGAGAAGATCAAGCGTTTCACCTTGTTGTCCGAACCTTTTACGATGGGGTCTGAACTGACGGATACACTTAAGCTCCGTCGTTCTGTCATTCTGAAGAAATACGCAGATCCGATCGAAAAGATGTACGAAGAAGCTTCGAATATGTGGGGTAGTAATCCGGTTTAGATGGGTAGCTGTGACATTTTGATAGTCAGGAAAATTGAGTATCTTTGCGGGACAAATTTAAAAACAAGAATTTTTATGATCACATCAGACCAACTACACAATGTGTTGGAGCGCGAGCAAGCGCTGAGGGGGTATCTTTGACATAGATGGTAAGACCATCCAGTTAGAAGAAGAAGAGTTACGCACTCATGATCCTGGTTTCTGGGAAGATGCTAAACGGGCGGAAGTCCAGATGAAGAAAGTAAAAGAACTGAAAAAGTGGATCGAACTTTATAACGAGGTTCATGCTGCAGCAGAAGAATTGCAGTTGGCTTATGATTATGTAAAAGAAGGAATCGTCAGCGAAGAAGAAGTTGACGAGGCTTATGGCAATGCCATCCAGTTGGTGGAAAGCCTGGAGTTCCGCAATATGTTGCGTCAGGAAGCCGACCAGATGAGTTGTGTGCTGAAGATCAACTCCGGTGCCGGCGGTACGGAAAGCCAGGACTGGGCTTCCATGTTGCTCCGTATGTATACGCGTTGGGCGGAGGCGAATGGATATAAGATTTCCGTAGCCAACTATCAGGAAGGGGATGAGGCCGGTATTAAAACGGCGACTCTCAACATCGAAGGCGACTATGCTTACGGATATTTGAAGGGTGAAAACGGTGTGCATCGTCTGGTACGTGTGTCTCCTTATAACGCGCAAGGCAAGCGAATGACTTCATTTGCTTCTGTTTTTGTCACCCCGCTGGTCGACGACACGATCGAGGTGAAAATCGATCAGGCTGCCATCTCTTGGGACACGTTCCGTTCGGGAGGTGCCGGTGGGCAGAACGTGAACAAGGTGGAATCCGGAGTGCGTCTGCGTTATCAATTTAAAGATCCTTACACGGGCGAAGAAGAAGAGATCCTGATCGAGAATACGGAAACCCGCGACCAGCCTAAGAATCGGGAGAATGCGATGCGTCAGTTGCGTTCAATCTTGTACGATAAGGAATTGCAACATCGTATGGAAGAGCAGGCAAAGGTGGAAGCCGGAAAGAAAAAGATCGAATGGGGTTCCCAGATCCGTAGCTATGTGTTCGACGATCGTCGTGTAAAAGACCATCGTACTAATTTCCAGACATCCGATGTCAACGGTGTGATGGATGGTAAAATTGATGATTTCATCAAGGCTTACCTGATGGAGTTCGGTGCTGAGGAATCTGCGGAAAAGTAAGTTTTCTACATTAACATTTGCATATCTCGATTATAAATCGTAATATTGCACCCGATTTCAGAGCTACGCTTTGAACAGGTCCTATAGCTCAGTTGGTTAGAGCACCTGACTCATAATCAGGGAGTCCTTGGTTCAAGCCCAAGTGGGACCACACAAAAGGTTTACACATTGAGTATAAATCTTTTGTGTTTTTAAGTACTTGCCGATTTCCGTCTTATGCCGGTGCGGATGTTGCCCTTTTCCGCATGATGGGAGATACTTCCCGTAACGCGTTGATCTTCCTTGCCCAAAGTATGCAACCCAAAGAGCAAGTTGCGCATGCCATAAAGACAATACCCGTCGTGACCATCGTATCGCCCAATCCGACTAAAGGGGATACCAGTCCTCCGAACCCAAAGCCGACTGCACCCAATAAAGCCGAAGCTGCGCCGGCATGTTCACGTTCACATTCCATAGCCAAGGCGATAGTCGAGGTGAAAGAAAAGCCCATCATGAAAAGTAGGGTGATTAGCAATCCCTCGTAAATCCAGAAATTGCAATTTAGGATCATGGCTATACATACGATAATGGAAAGGGCGAGCATGCCTATGCTACTGGCGAGCGTGCTGTTTTCCGGCTGGCGGAATCTGACGGACAAGCCGGCAGCTAACCCGATCGCAACCGCATTGGCTGCAAAGCAGATACTGAACCCGAAAGCGGAAAATCCGTAATGTTCCTGCACAATGAAAGGAGAAGAGGCTATGTAGGCGAACAGCACACCTTGTGCAAATCCGAATTGAAGGACGTAAGCCATATAGCGCCGGTTTCGTAATATCTGGGCAAAACTGGCAAACATGCTATGCCACTTTGTTGCCTTGCGCTGTTCTTCTGGCAGCGATTCTCGGAATAGTCGGCATCCCAATAGCAGGATAATTCCTAATGCCAGTAATACCCAGAAGATCCCTTTCCAGCCAATCCCTTCTGTTAAGCCTCCTCCGATGATCGGAGCAGCTACAGGAGCGACTCCGTTGATTGCTCCGATTATCGCAAGTGTCTTTGCCAACTCTTTACCGGTGAACATATCTGTCGCGACGGAACGGGAGATTACGATACCGCCGGCACCCGCAATCCCTTGTAGCAAGCGCAGTATTACAAATATCTCGATAGTGGGAGCAAAGATGCAACCTATCGTGGAAATGATAAAAAGATACATGGCTGCCAACAATGGAGAGCGACGCCCATACTTATCACTTAGCGGGCCGAAAAAGATTTGTCCTGCCGCCAGTCCGATCATACTGGCTGTCAAACCTAATTGTACCAATGAAGGTGTTGTCTTGAAATATTCTCCCATCGAAGGCAGGCTAGGGAGATACATGTCTGTGACAAAAGGCCCGAATGCCGTCAACATCCCTAACAGGGTAAGGAGAAAAAACTTGGAGTTTCCATTCTTACTTTGTATGTCAATCATCTTTTTTCTTTTTTATCTGATAAAACATGCAAAAGTACATTCAAACGAGCAAGTACGATTGTTTAAAATATCCGTTTCTTTGGTTATTATCGGTAGCTTTTCAATATCGGATTTCTACTTCTTCACCTTTCCATCTGTCACAGAATACGAAAACGGGGAAATTGTTTTTATTATACTTATATGTGTAAGTGACGGATGAACGCTTCCCTTCGCTGTTTTCGGATGTGATCTTCGTTATATTATGGCGATGATTTAACAACTGGATATTTTCAAAGTCATAGGAGTAGGCATGGCTATAGTACCACCAACCTAAGAACCGCATGGGTAATTCCAAGTGGCTGATACTGCCGGATGCATTGTCGTATTCATACGTGTATTTTACCAGTAGGTTGGATTCTTTGTCGTATACTTCTTGGTTGAGCAGTTGCCGGGTGGCAGGATCGAAGGTCAGGAGGGCATACCGGTCGCCCTCCTCGATCTGTTTTTCTTGGTTCGCCCCCTTGGTTGGAAAAATGCCGGTGAAGGTTACTCTGACGGGCAAGCCGTTTGTATCGAGTGTCACCTCTTCTCGGTAATCTATGTCCATTGACGGTTCACCTCCACGGCTGACTTCGTAGGTTTTGTCCCCGATTTTGTTAAAATGTACCCAGGCATGTCCGTCAGCCATATCTTTGGGAGGCGTGTAGAATATGCCGGATAATTCCCCTTCCTCATAACTGAAATGAGTCGCTTGCCCATCCGGATATTGGATCCCGGCAAACTGGTTGCCAGAGTAAATGAATGAAGCGGTAACTAGCCCGTTTGAAAGAAGGACACTGGGCCGCCCGTCTATGCCTGTTAGCTTGATGTCGTCATTATCGCTGCAGGAAGATTGGCACAATCCGCCCATCAATAAGACGGCGGATAGAATAGTCGAAAATAACTTGTTCATAATAATATCTGGTGTTTGTTTCTAATATGATGAATGGAGAGGAAAAAGGGTTGCAGCATTTTCTTTGCGGATGTTTATAATTTGCTATTTTTGTAAAATGCTATAACCATCCGGTGGCTCGGATATAAAAAAGTAAAAAATGGAAAAAGCGAATGTTACTTTGTACACGGTCATCGGAGATTCTAACCGTATCGTGGAAGCAATCCGGGAACGTTTTGAAGAGATGACCAAAGAATTTGTTTGTGAAGACGAAACGATCGACTTGACTTTGCCGGATGGAACACATGTCATCTTCTCGATCAAGCACCGGATGAGCAAGCCGGACTTTATTGCTTCCCATATATCTGGTATGGCCAATTATTTCTCGCAGGTGAAGACGCCATTGGTTGGACTAAAAGAAAATGTCTTGCTCCAGATACGTGTGTTCAACTGTGTGACTGGGATCACTTTCGATCTGAACGACAATGAAGACCGGACGAACTATATCTTGAACCGTTTATTCGAGATTGCCGGAGACGTGAACGGTTTTCTGCTCTATCCGAGCATGCAGATCTTTACCGGTGAAGGGAAGCTCCTCTTCTCTGTCAAAGGCGAAAGTCAGTTGACCGAATTTATCCCGGTCGGGAATGCCGATTTATTGGACGGGAACTACCAGGAAGAAGCTCAGGCTGATGTGGAAAGACGTTTGCGTTCGATTGCGTTGCTCGAAGAGAAACATGTCCCTTATATGGAATATTTTGCGTAGTGAAGCATTGGAAAGTGAAGCCCGTTTGAGAAGCCGGAAGGAGATGGTGCAACGTGCCGCCGCGTTGTTTGCCGTTGCTGTCTATTCGGAAGTCATGCTTTCGGGAGGTTCGGGACGGGAAGAAGCCTTGTTCTATTTTAATAAGATGGAACAGTTGTACGAGGTGGAATCTTACCTGTCACCGGCCGAAGCCGCTTATATCGATAACCCTGATCCGGAAGAACAGGAATGTATTCTGTTTGGATGGCGCTATGAATGTGCAGGTGTTTTGCTTTGGGCGGCAGGTGTTGTGGATGATTTGCCTTATCCGTCTGAGATTATTGATGTCCCTGTTTTGGCTGCTATTTTCTGGCAACATAAAGGTATCGGTGGATTGCTTTCGAAAGGTTTCTCCCGTTCGCAGTCCGAAATATTGGATGCTGCCGATATTACACTTCGGTATGATTGGGCTTGTGTGGAAGCACGAGTTCATGGAAAAGAAGCTCCTGCTTCGCTGAATGGGGACGTTGTCATGGAACGGCATTATGCTTTTAATTGGATTATCGGAGCGAATGGCGGTGCAGACTGGGATGATATCCAACCGAATACATGATGCTAGATCTATCACGATTTTGAAAATGTCCTAGATGAAGATATCAGCCTTTGCTCTTGATGGCAAATACCCCTTTTTCTCTATGTAGATTTCTTTTGCGAAAACTACCTTTATACGATCATGATTTGTTGTCAATTCATTAAAAATCAATGAGCGTAGAATGATAGATGGTATGAAAGTTACTTTTCCTATAATCATGCTATCATAAAACAAGCACATTTTTTTCGAAAGCATATGACTTATTTTAAAGTAATTACCTACTTGTCTCTCTTGACATCCGGGTCTCACCACCTTTCATATCCAGGTCCTGCGACCGTACAGATGGGGGTGGAATTTTGTTAAAACGAGTATT
>ENA-OQDT01001407-OQDT01001407.1-human-gut-metagenome-genome-assembly--contig:-NODE-1407-length-14054-cov-6.610612_pt1 | contig 14054 bp, 15 predicted proteins | sample MGYA00242786_ERZ504617 | MGnify/ENA primary metagenome ERZ504617 (study PRJEB26092, sample SAMD00036337) | human gut metagenome | host: Homo sapiens | study: EMG produced TPA metagenomics assembly of...
GTGATCATGCTGCTTTCCATGCCAATGCGCTCGCACAGGCCCTTGCACAGCACCTTCTCGCCGTCCATATCGATCAGCTGATACTTCAGGGAAGAAGAGCCGCAGTTAATAACCAGAACTTTCATCTTCTTGTGCCTCCATATTCTTTTCGGTTCGCAGATGCGGACAGAATTTTACAGATTCCTAGAAATATTATATAATAGGTTCCAAGGGTTTTCAAGCCGCAACCGGGCAAAGGGTTCCACAAAGTATCCATGCTTTTTTGTACACCCTGCCCACAAATGGAAAGAGACACAGGTTATTTCTGTATGAACGATATAAATTTCACAATGTATAAGCTTGCCGGGATCATTGCCGAATACGATCCCTTCCACAACGGCCACGCCTGGCAGCTGCAGCAGGCAAAGGCACTGGGTGCCCGGCGGGTGGCGGTGGCCATGAGCTGCGGGCTGACCCAGCGGGGCGCGCTGCCCCTGCTGCCCGAAAGCGTGCGGGTGCAGGCTGCGCTGACCTGCGGGGCCGACCTTGTGTTCGCCCTGCCCGCCCCTTATGCCTGTTCCGGGGCGGAATGCTTTGCCCCGGGGCCCGGGGGTGCAGCTGCTGGCCGCCCGCCGGGTGCGACGCTCTGGTGTTCGGAGCCGAGACCCCGGATGCGGCGCTTCTGATGGAGGCCGCCCGGGTGCTCTCCGGCGCGGAATACCGCACCGCCCTCAAGGCCCGGCTTGCTGCCGGGGCCCGCAGCTTTGCGGCAGCCCGGCAGGCAGCGGTGGAAGCAGTCTGCCCGGGCACCGGCCTTGCCGCCCTGCTGGACAAGCCCAACAACAATCTGGCCGTGGAATACTGCAAGGCCATTCTGGAGCTGGGGGCTTCTCTGGTGCCGATCCCCCTGCCCCGGCAGGGTGCCGGTCACGGGCAGGCCCTGACCGAAACAGGGGGGCAGTTTGCCAGTGCCAGCGCCCTGCGCACGCTCTGGCAGAACGGCGGAGCGGATGCCGCTGCTCCCTATGTTCCGGCGGAAGTCCTGCCGCTCTACCGGGAAGCCTTTGCCGCCGGGCAGTACACCGATCTTGCGGCCGCCCAGCGCTGTCAGCTGGCGCTTCTGCGCAGCCGGTGCGCAGGAACCGCGCCGTTTGCCCAGGTGCGGGGCATTTCGGAAGGTCTGGAGCACCGGCTGGAAGCCGCCGTGCGTTCCAGCACCACCCATGCGGAGCTGCTGGACAGCCTGACCACCGTGCGCTATCCACGGGCACGGATGCGCCGCCTGGCCATGGATGCCGCTCTGGACTATTCTGCCGATGCCTTCCCCGCCCTGCCGCCCTATCTCCACCTGCTGGGGGCGCAGAAGGATGCCCTTCCCCTCCTGAAGGCTGCCGCACTGCCGGTGTCTCACTCCCTTGCGCGGCTGGCCGAGCAGAGCGTCCCCTGCCGGGCGGTGGTGGATGCACAGCTGCGGGCCTGTGATTTTGGCGCGCTGTGTCGTAAAAAGCCGGAGCCGATGGGGAACGCACTTCGTCAAAAAATTATCTTTTTGACGAAATAGCAAAATTTTCTCCTGAAATTTTTACATTTCCACACTTGTATCCCGGCAGCGGTTCGGTGTATCATAATGATAGTATTGGATACAACGAAGCGTCCCCAGCCTGTGGGACAAGAGGAGGAACTCCATGGCATTACACGTTCTGGACGAAGCCAACCGCTGCCTCGGCTGCAAAAAGCCCATGTGCCAGCAGGGCTGTCCCATCCACACCAACATCCCCGAGGTCATCCGTCTGCTCAAGGCAAACGAGCTGGATGCCGCAGGCCGGATGCTGTTTGAGAACAACCCCCTGACCACGGTCTGCTCTCTGGTCTGCAACCACGAGAACCAGTGCGAGGGCCACTGCATCCGCAACCGGATGCCCAGCCACGATCCTGTCCACTTTTCCATCATCGAGGACTATATCTCCACCACCTATGCCAACAAGATGATCAAGGGCCCCGCACCCAAGAACGGCATGAAGGCCGCCGTGGTGGGCGCAGGCCCTGCCGGCCTGACCATTGCCGTGCTGCTGGCGCGCTGGGGCTACGATATCACCATCTTCGATGCACGGGATAAGATCGGCGGCGTGATGCGGTACGGCATCCCCAACTACCGCCTGCCCGACAGCGTGCTGGACGATTTCCAGTACCGCCACCTCGAGCTCAAGGGCATCCATGTCCGGCCCAACACCACCATCGGCAAGACCATCACCATCGACGACCTGTTCCGCGACGGCTACAAGAGCGTGTTCATCGGTGCCGGTCTGTGGAAGGCCAACGCCATGCACATCAAGGGTGAGACCCTGGGCAACGTGGCCTTTGGCATCGACTATCTGGCCAACTCCAAGGCCTTCCGGCTGGGGGACGACATCGCCGTGATCGGCGTGGGCAACTCAGCCATGGACTGCGCCCGCACCGCCATCCGCAACGGTGCCCGCCATGTCACCTGCTATGCCCGCCGGGACGAGAGCTGCATCAGCGCCTCTGCGTACGAGGTCAGCTATGCCAAGCTCGAGGGCGTGGGCTTCCGCTTCTGCAAGGCCCCGGTGGAGATCCGGGAGAACGGCCTGATCTGCCGCGACACGGTCAAGAACGAAGAGGGCAAGTTCGTGCAGGTGGAGGGCAGCGAGGCCTTCTACCCCCACACCGGTGTCATCGTCTCGGTGAGCCAGGGCTCGGAGAGCAACCTCGTCAAGACCACCACCGGCATCGAGACCAACCAGAAGGGCCTGCTGACCGTCAGCGAGGACGGCAGCACCACCCGCGAGGGCGTGTTTGCCGGCGGCGATGCCGTTATGGGTGCCCGCACCGTGGTCGAGGCTGTGGCCATTGCCAAGCAGGTGGCCGAATCCATGGACAAGTACATGAAGAGCCTGCCTGCAGATACGACCCCCGATCCCTACGCCGACATCCCCACCTTCCAGACCCCTACCTCGGACGTTCTGGGCAAACAGGAAGTCAAATAATGCTTTTCCCGCCCGGCTGGTCTGTCCCGCCGGGCATTTTATTTCTCATCGGTTTCCATTTGATTTCCAATTTGTAAATTTTGCGCCCATTTATCCATCTTTACCGTTTCTTAGTTGACCCCTTTTTCCGCTTTTCGGTATACTATTCATATATCTGCATATGTTTTGTACACTGCGGAAATATTTTCTCGAAAGGTCGGTGGACATTATTCTCAAAGCATCCATCCCCAAACTGCGGGAAAAATTATTGGAAGCGCTTCAGGCGGTGCTGCCCATCGTGGCCATCGTGCTGGTGCTCTGCTTCTCCATTGCTCCCGTCTCCCCCAGCATCCTGCTCTGCTTCCTGCTGGGCGCGGCTATGATCATTGTGGGCATCATGTTCTTTACGCTGGGCGCGGAGATGAGCATGAGCCCCATGGGTGAGCGGGTGGGCGCAATGCTCACCAAAAGCCGGAGCGTGCCGCTCATCATCGGTGTCGGCTTTCTGCTGGGCTTCCTCATCACCATCTCGGAGCCCGACTTACAGGTATTGGCCAATCAGGTGCCCTCCATCCCCAACATGACCCTCATCCTCTCGGTGGCGGCAGGCGTGGGGCTGTTCCTCGTGGTCGCCTTCCTGCGTATGCTGCTGGGCATTGCCCTGCCCAAGCTGCTGGTGGTGTTCTACGGGCTCATCTTTGTGCTGGCCGCCTTTGTGCCAAAGGAATTTCTTTCCGTGGCCTTTGATTCCGGCGGCGTGACCACCGGCCCCATCACCGTTCCTTTCATCATGGCGCTGGGTGTCGGCGTGGCCGCCATCCGTTCCGACCGCCATGCCGCGGACGACAGCTTTGGTCTGGTGGCGCTCTGCTCCATCGGCCCCATTCTGGCGGTGCTCATTCTGGGCATTGCGTTCCAGGCCAGCGACAGTACCTACGTTCCGCCCATCCTGCCCAACGTCAGCGATTCTGTGGAGCTGTGGCAGCTCTTCCACGAGGGCCTGCCCACCTACATCAAGGAGATCGCCACCTCCCTGCTGCCCATCATCGCCATGTTCGGCGTGTTCCAGCTGGCGGCCCTCAGGCTCGACCGGCGGACGCTGGGCCGCATCGGCGTGGGCCTTGCCTATACTTATCTCGGTCTTGTGCTATTCCTCGCAGGCGCAAACATCGGCTTTATGCCTGCCGGTAATTATCTGGGTCAGGTGCTGGCAGGCCAGAGCTTCCGCTGGCTGCTGGTGCCCATCGGGATGCTCATCGGCTACTTCATCGTCAAGGCCGAGCCCGCCGTCTATGTACTGAACAAGCAGGTCGAGGAAGTGACCGACGGTGCCATCTCCGCCAGTACCATGGGCGCAGCCCTCTCGGCAGGCGTTTCCCTCTCGGTGGGTCTTGCCATGGTGCGGGTGCTCACCGGCATCTCCATCCTGTGGTTCCTCATCCCGGGCTATGCCTTTGCCATTGGCATCTCCTTCGTGGTGCCCAAGCTCTACACCGCCATCGCCTTTGACGCAGGCGGCGTTGCTTCCGGCCCCATGACAGCCACCTTCCTGCTGCCGCTGGCGCAGGGTGCCTGTGTGGCCGTGGGCGGCAATATCGTCACCGATGCCTTCGGCGTGGTGGCTATGGTCGCCATGACCCCCCTCATCACGGTGCAGCTCATGGGTCTGATGGCCCAGCTCAAGCAGCGCAGGGCCCGCCAGGCACAGCCTGTGTCCGCCGCCGCGCTGGCCTTTGCCGACCTGCCGGATGATGCCATCATCGAGCTGTAAGGAGGTCCTGCTGTGAATACTTTATACTGGCTCGTCACCATCACCGACCGCCACTCCACCGATGCCTTTCTGGCCCTTTACGAGGAGCACGGCATCACGGTCAGCCTGCGCACGGTGGGTGCAGGCACGGCGGTGCGGGAGACCCTTTCCACCCTGGGGCTGGAGCAGACCGAAAAGGCCGTGCTCTTTGCCATGATCACCGCCGAGACCTGGCCCGGCCTGCAAAAAGACCTGCGCCGCAAAATGCGCATCGATGTGCCGGGCACCGGCATCGCGTTCATCATCCCGGTCAGCAGCATCGGCGGCAAGCGGGCGCTGCAATTCCTGACCGAACACCAGACCTTTGCACTGAAGGAGGAAAGCACCTTGAAGGATACCCGCTATGAGCTGCTGCTCGTCATTGCCAATCAGGGCCACACCGGCTCCATCATGGACGCGGCCCGCGCCGCCGGAGCTGGCGGCGGCACCGTCATCCACGCAAAGGGCACCGGCATGGAGGGTGCCGCCCACTTTATGGGGGTGGAGCTGGTCAACGAGAAGGAGCTGGTGCTCATCGTGTCCCGCACCACCCTGAAAAACCAGATCATGCAGGCCATCATGCAGGGGGCAGACCCCAAGGCGGGAGCCATCGTGTTCTCCCTGCCCGTGACCGATACGGCGGGTCTGCGGCTGCTGGACGAGGAGTAACGGTCTCGCCCTCTCAGGCGCTTCGCGCCAGCTCCCCCAAAGGGGGAGCCCTTGGCAGCCACATCAATCCCGCTGTTCTGATGGGAAGCAACCGCATCGGGTGGATTTTCTTGAAGTTTTCCTGTATTATAAGGATAGTATGGGAGGTACTGCTATGAAATCTACTCGTCGCTGGCAGCAGCTTTTGCTGAACAGTCTGGCTATCATCCTGGGCAACGCGCTGTATTCGCTGGCGGTGGCCCTGTTTCTGGAGCCCGCCGGGCTCATCACGGGCGGTGCCACCGGCATCGCGCTGGCCTTCGGGCGGCTGACGGGGCTTTCCGTCTCCGGTTTCCTCTTCCTCTTCAACATGTCCATGCTGGTGTGGGGCTGGGCGGTGCTGGGCAAGAAGTTCGCACTGAACACCCTTGCCAGCAGCGTGCTGAGCCCTGCCTTTCTGGCGCTGTTTGAGCGGCTGCTGGACGGCCGGGTGCTGACTGAGGATATCTTCCTCTGTACCATCTTCTCGGGTCTGGGGATCGGCGTTGCGCTGGGCATGGTCATCCGGGCGGGCGCTTCCACCGGCGGCATGGATATCCCCCCGCTGGTGCTGCAAAAATGGTTCCGCTGGCCGGTGTCCATCACCATGATGCTCTTTGATATCGCCATCCTGCTGGTGCAGGCAGCGTTCAGCCAGCCGGAGCAGGTGCTCTACGGCATCGTGCTGGTCATCACCCACACCATCGTCATGGACAAGATGCTGATGCTGGGCGACAGCCGCACCGAGGTCAAGATCATCAGCACCCGGTCGGATGAGATCCGCGCCGCCATTCTGGCTGAGATCGACCGTGGCGTGACCGTGCTCCACGGCGAGGGCGGCTACACCGGCGAGCCCAGCGAGGTGCTGCTCAGCGTCATCTCCAACCGGGAGCTGCCCCGGCTGGAAAAGCTGGTCCATTCCATCGACCCCGCCTGTTTCCTCATCGTCAGCCGCGTGACCGAAGTCAGCGGCCGGGGCTTCTCGATGGAAAAGGAATACCAGTAAATCTTCTTGACAGTGTTTCTGCTATCTGCTATATTGATATCGGAATAACAAAGTCGATTTTGGGCTTTCGCACAGGGACTCCCCTGCCTTTTGGGGTTATCTGTACGAAGGCCCGTTTTACTACAGGAAAAAGGAGCCAACTATGAAAATCACTCAGATCCCCATGGGGACCCACAATGCCCAGCTGACCTGCTACCTGCAGGATCCCTGCACCGAAATGCCTGCTCTGGACCGCTGTCCTGCGATCCTGATCTTTCCGGGCGGAGCCTATGCCTTCTGCTCAGACCGGGAAGCCGATCCTGTAGCGCTGGCCTTCCTGAACGCAGGCTACAATGCCTTTGTGCTGCGGTACAGCGTCTCCCAGAACTGTCCGGTGGAGGAGGTCTATACCAATGCCTTTGCCGAAGCGCAGGAGGCCATGGACTACCTGCACCGGAACGCAGGCGACCTGCACATCGACCCGGAGCAGATCGCCGTGGTAGGCTTCTCTGCCGGCGGGCATCTTGCCGCCTCGGTGGGCACCATGGGCCGGGTCCGTCCTGCGGCCATGCTGCTGGGCTACGCTGTGTTCAGCGTCCCGGGCAAGGCGTTGGGCATGGAGCTGCCGGACCTGCTGCAGCAGGTGGATGACCAGACTCCCCCTGCCTTCCTTTTTGCCACTCAGGGCGACCATCTGGTGCCCGCTACGCAGTCCCTGCAGTTTGCCACCCTGCTGGCAGAGCGGAAGATCCCCTATGAGATGCATATCTTTGCTTACGGCGACCACGGCTTCTCCACCGGCAGCCGCCACATCGCCAATCCCCAAAACCCGGAAAACCCGGAATCCGCAGTGTGGCAGGGCATGGCACTCGGCTTCCTGAACCACATTTTCAACCACGACGTGCTGGTGCCCGCCCCGGAGGAGGTCAAGGAATTCTGTCTTGATATGAAGATCGGCACCCTGCTGGACACTCCTCAGTCCGCTGCCCTGATCCAGCAGCTGCTGCCGGAGCTGGCCCAATATGTGCAGCAGGAGCCCGGCTCCCGGGGCATTTCGGTGAACGATCTGCAATTCTACAGCAACAAAATGTTCGATGAAGAAAAGCTGGCCGCACTGAACGAAGCTCTGGTAAAACTGAATTGAGGTAACACCACATGGAACGCTCTGAACTTCTTGCGCGGCTGGGATTTGCACCGCCGGAGGCCTGCCGGGTGCGGGTCATCATTGACACCGATGCAAAAAACGAGGGCGATGATGACTTTGCCATCCTGCACCATCTGCTTACTCCGCAATTTGATGTGCGTGGTATCTGTGCCACCCATTTCGAGGTCAAAACCACCCAAAGGGGTCTGCCGCCCCACAGCATGGAACGCAGTTACCAGGAGGTATGCCGCCTGCTGAACGCCGCACACATCGACGATGTTCCTGTTCTTCATGGTTGTACTGCCCCTCTCGCCTCCCCGGAGGATGCTCCCGACTGTGAAGCTGTCGAGTTTCTGATCCAGGAAGCTCTGCGGGATGACCCGGCTCCCCTGTACATTGCGGCTCAGGGCGCTATGACAAACATTGCCGCCGCCCTGAACCGTGCCCCGGAGATCGCGTCCCGCATGACGGTGCTCTGGAACGGCGGCGGCCCCTATCCCGCCGGACGACCGGAATTCAATGTTCAGCAGGACCCCATCGCCTGCCGTGTCCTGTTGGACAGCGCTGTCACGGTCTGGCAGATCCCACAGGATGTCTACGCCAGATTCGAGGTATCCCTTGCCGAATTGGCGCTTCGGGTACGGCCCTGCGGCGAAGTGGGAGCCTATCTATTTCAGCAGCTGATGGACGAGTACCCCTCCGAATACGATCCCCGCTTTCCTCTGCGCACCGGGGGCAATTGGACTTTGGGCGACAACACTACCGCCGCTGTCCTGCTGGAGAATGGATTCCGGGGGCACTGGACACTCCGCCCGGCCCCTGTGCTCCTGCCCAGCCTGACCTATGCTGAAGCTCCTGACCGCAAAACCATCCGTGTCTATCACGATCTGGATGTTCGTTTTGCACTGGAAGATTTTTATTCCAAGCTGGCGCTGTGCTACCCCAGATAAGGATCATACAAAACAACAGCCCCCTCAGGCCCATAAGCCTGAGGGGGCTGTTGCTCTGTAATTCAGCTGTTACAGCAGCGGTGCAATGACCTTGAGCAGCATTCCGGCGGCACGGAGCAGATACTGCTTCTGCCAGATGCTGGCCGAGGTATTTTCCACCGTGCGGCACTGCTCCAGCGTGTGCTGGAAATCCTGCTCGATGTCCCGGATGCAGGGGGCATCCACCATCCAGACGGCATCCTCAAAGTGATGGTACAGGCTGCGGTAGTCCAGATTGATGGTGCCCACCACCGCTTCCCTGCCGTCCACCACGAATACCTTGGCATGGACAAAGCCGGGGCTCCACTCGCTGATCTTCACGCCCGAATCCAGCAGGGCCGAATAGTGGCTCTTTGCCAGTGCGTAGGGGAACCGCTTGTCCGGCTTTCCGGGCAGGATCAGGTGGACATCCACGCCCCGTTCAGCGGCAAATTTCAGGGCGGTCTCCAGTTCGCCGTCCAGGATAAGGTATGGGGTCATAATGTGGATGTAATCCCTGGCCCGGTTGAGCAGGTCGATATAGACCATCTCGCCCACCCGCTCGCCGTCCAGCGGGCAGTCCCCGTAGGGAGCCGCCACGCCCTTTGCATTTTCCGGCACCGGGATGGGCCGGGTCAGGAACTGCTCATATTCCGGCTCCTTCAGGATGCCCCACATCTGCAAAAACTGGGCCGTCAGCGAACGGACTGCCTCGCCCTCCAGCATCACGGCGGCATCCTTCCAACGGCCATGCTTCTGGATGTGGTTGATGTACTCATCGGCAAGATTTACGCCGCCAGTAAAACCGACCCGCCCGTCAATCACAAGAATTTTCCGGTGGTCGCGGTAATTATAGTGGGTGGAGACGAACGGCTGCACCGGGCTGAACACCTTGCACTGGATGTTCAGCTTCTCCAGCAGCCGGGGGTAATTGCGGGGCAGGGTGGAGAACTCACAGGTGCCGTCGTACATCACCCGGACATCCACGCCCTGCAGCGCCTTGCGGGCCAGTACTTCCAGGATCTTGCCCCACATCAGGCCCTCGTCGATGATGAAATACTCCACAAAGATATATTCTTCTGCCCTTTCCAGCTGGCGCAGCAGCTCCTCAAACTTTGCCTCGCCGCCGGGGAAGTAGGTCATGGCGGTGTTCTGGTACACTGGAAAGCCGCCGCCCCGCCCATACAGGTACTTTGCCAGCGAGGCTGCGCCGGGTTCAAGCGCTTTCAGCTGCTCCACGGCCTTTTGGCTCTGCGGCAGCCAGCCGCGCAGCTGATCCTCCAGCTCCAGCAGCCGCTTGCGCAGGATGTTGTGCCCGAAATTGCTCTTGACATAGAAGAACATCGGAATGCCCACCACCGGCGCAATGGCAACCACCACCATCCAGGTGATCTTGGCGCTGTTGTCCATCTTGCTGTTGAGCAGGTAGATGACCATGGCCGATGTAACGACCACGCTGCCGCCAAAGTAATGGGGCCACAGGTTGCCGAACCACCGGAAGATGCTGAACAGCAGCCCCACCTGCAGCAGCAGGAGGATCAGCACCAGGCCAAAGCGGCTGAAGATGGCGTGGATCACGCCCTTCTGCCCCTTTCTCAGCAGCCGCAGGCCGCCGTCCTCAAACTGATGAACATAGCCCTTGACGTTCTGTTTCAGTTTCTCTGTTTTCATGTTCCGCCTCTCTTATTTCCGCCGCAGGGTCACCGCATAGGAGTCCTGTGCCGCGTGGCAGCGCTCCACCAGCTCCTTGGGCTGGGCGCAGACCCCGTGGTCATGCCACGGGTCATTGAACCAGTAGTTTTCTTCATCGTAGCCCACCAGCAGCAGGCAGTGCTCATGGCACTTCCAGGCAAAGTCGGTGCCATCGGCCAGCAGCCAGTGATCCCGCTCCTCGGGCACCGGGGTAAAATCCAGCGTTGCCCAGAACACCACCGGCATTCCCTCGTCAATGAACCGGCACAGCTGCGCTGCGGTCTCGCCGCTCACGTCCAGCACCTCGAACCGGTCCGCCGCCCCTTCATGCTTCAACGCGCTCTGCAAGGCCTGCACGATGCAGGGGGCATAGCAGCCGTACCCGGTGTGGTCGTGGGGGTCGCCGGGGTAGACGAACATCGGGTCAGGCCCGTAGAGCCTGCCCTCCTGTTCCCAGTAGGGGGCGTGGGGCAGGTCGCGCTCAATGAACACGTCCGGGTCAATGGGAATGCCCACGGCCTGCAGCAGCATCACGCTGCTGATGCTCTCGCAGCCGTTCACCCAGCGGGCAGTCTGGTCGATATACGGGGCCGAAACGATCTTTTTCATCAATTTTCCTCTTACTCTGTCAAAAACAGTGGTTTTGTGATATCATAAGCAGTGAGAAACAGGGGTGTTCCCCAACAATATACCTATTATAGCTTATTCTGACCGGTTTTTCTACCGGAATCGGCAGGCGGGAGGATTTTGGGACATGAATAATCTGATCATCGGCATCGCAGGCGGCTCGGGCAGCGGCAAGACCACGCTGGCTTACCGGCTCAAGGAGCGGTTCGGGGAGGACGAGGTGCGTCTGATCTCCCACGACAGCTACTACAAGCGCCACGATGAACTGCCCTTTGCAGAGCGCTGCAATTTGCAGAGCGCTGCAAGCTGAACTATGACCACCCGGACGCGTTCGACAACGACCTGCTCATCCAGCACCTGAAGGAGCTGAAAGCGGGCCGCGCCATCGACTGCCCCGTGTACGATTACGCTGACCACAACCGCAGCAGCGAGGTGCAGCACATCGAGCCTGCCCCCGTCCTCATCGTGGAGGGCATTCTGCCCCTGGCTGAGCCGGAGCTGTGCAGCCTGTTCGATTACAAGATCTATGTAGACACCGACGCGGACGAGCGGATCCTCCGCCGCATCCTGCGGGATGTCAAGGAGCGGGGCCGCTCTCTGGACAGCGTCATCGCCCAGTACCGCGCCACTGTCAAGCCCATGCACGAGGCTTTTGTGGAACCCAGCAAGCGCAACGCCGATATCATCATCCCCAATGGCGGAGAAAACGGCCCCGCCATCGAGATGCTGGTCCACCATATCCGCAGCCTGATCCAGAAGGCAAATCTGCGCTGAACTTTCACCGCAGTTCCGTATGATACCAAAAAAGGGGTGGTTCCCGACCGGGAACCACCCCTTTTTATGATTCTGCGGATCCTGCTCAGGCCCTGCAGCTCTCACCGCTGCAATGGTCACAGTCTTCTTCCAGCTTGCCCACAATGGGTTCCGGATCGATGCCCTGACGGCGGTAGTAATCGGACAGAGCGGCCTTGACCGCCTGCTCGGCCAGCACAGAGCAGTGCACCTTGATGGGGGGCAGACCTTCCAGAGCTTCCACAACGGCCTTGTTGGTCAGCTTCAGGGCCTCGTCAATGGTCTTGCCCTTGATGAGGTCGGTGGCCATGCTGCTGGTGGCAATGGCGGCACCGCAGCCAAAGGTCAGGAACTTGACATCAACGATCACGTTGTTCTCGATCTTCAGGTACATGCGCATGATATCGCCGCACTTGGGGTTGCCCACTTCACCCACGCCGTTTGCATCGGGGATCTCGCCGACATTGTGCGGGTTTGCGAAATGCTCCATGACCTTTGCGCTATACATACTTGCCATCTTAGTTTTCTCCCTTCAGGCTGAAATGACGGGCGGTGTTCTGGCCCTGCAGCCACATACAACTCATAGCACGGCGGCGGGGAATGACCTCCTCCAGCACGTCGCACAGATATTTTGCTTCCTCCATGGTATTCTGCGGGCCAAAGGTGAACCGCATGGAACCGTGGCCGATCTCCTCCGGCACGCCGATGCTCAGCAGAACATGGCTGGGGTCCAGGCTGTCGGAGTTGCAGGCAGAGCCGGTGGATGCGCAGATGTTGTGCATATCCAGATCCAGCAGGATGGTCTCGCCCTCCAGGCCCGGGAAGCTGATGTTCGCATTGCCGGGCAGGCGGTGCTCCAGGCCGCCGTTCAGGCGGGCCTCCGGGATGTTTTTGAGCACGCGGTCAATGACGTAATCACGCAGCTCTTTCTCGTGGGCCATCCGCTCGTCCAGATGGGCGACGGCCATTTCCAGGGCCTTGCCCATACCGGCAATACCGGCCACGTTCTCGGTGCCGGCGCGGTGGCGGGCCTCCTGGCTGCCGCCGTCGATCAGGTTCTGGGGCCAGATGCCCTTGCGGCAGTACAGTGCGCCCATGCCCTTGGGGCCATTGAACTTGTGGGCGCTCATGGACAGCATATCCACGCCCAGCTCCTTGACATCCACGGGAATGGTACCAACGGCCTGCACTGCATCGGTGTGCATCCACACGCCGTGCTTGTGGGCGATCTCCGCGATCTCCTTGATAGGCTGGATGGTGCCGATCTCGTTGTTGGCCATCATAATGCTGACCAGCGCGGTATCGGGACGGATGGCAGCCTCCACATCCTCGGGGCGGATATAACCTTCCGGGGTGGGCTTGATATAAGTGACCTCAAAGCCCATGCGCTCCAGCGCAGCCATGCTGTGCATGATGGCATGGTGCTCAAAAGCACTGGTGATGAGGTGCTTCTTGTTCTGGCGGGCCTTGGTGAAGGCAGTGCCCTTCACGGCCCAGTTGTCGGCCTCAGAGCCGCAGCCGGTAAAGAAGATCTCCGCCGGAGCCGCGTTGATGGCTTTTGCCACCTGGGCGCGGCCGGTGTCCACAAACTCCTTGGCTTCGTAGCCGATGCTGTAATGGCTGCTGGGGTTGCCGCAGGCTCCACTCAGGGCCTCGACCATAACAGCCAGTGCTTCAGGGGCGCAGGCGGTCGTGGCGGCATTGTCGAGATAAACCACTTTCTCGCTGATTTCCATAGGAAGAATCCTTTCTAAGCACAATACAGATATCTTTCCGTATTGCCGGGCTTCGGCCCGGTCTCAATACTCTTTGACGCTGACAGTATACCATATCATTCCCTAGTAGGTCAATAGGAATACTCTGATTTCATCATTTCGTAAGATTCTTTGCAAAATCAGCGGCCTTTTCCGGCCAGCTTTCCCAGTGCCACCTTCCATTTGGGGTAGCCCCAGCGCCGATCTTCGGCAAAATCGTCGGCCAGCTTCCAGGGGAAGGTGCCGCCATCGAAGTACAGATTGCCCGCTTCGTCCACACGATCCAGCTTTTTGGGCAGGTACTCCTCATCATAATAGCTCTTGCGCTTATCCGGCAGGGCCCAGTGCAGGGTGCCGTCGGCATCCATGCCGGAAGCCCACACACCGAACACAAAGGTCGCCGCCTCGCCGTAGCAGTGCTGCTCAAAGCGGATGGCACCATCATAATAGAATTTGATGACCTCCAGCGTACCGGATTCCTTTTTGCCGTCCCGGCCCAGCGTGGGGCGGTAGTCCTGCTGATACCGGCAGCCGCAATGGGCTCCGGCAAACTTTTTCGGGTCGAACGCCATAAGTGCACATCCTTTCTTTTGCACAAAACTCCCTCCGTCATCGCTGTGCGCTGCCACCTCCCTCTAGGAGGGAGGCTTACC
>ENA-OQDT01001408-OQDT01001408.1-human-gut-metagenome-genome-assembly--contig:-NODE-1408-length-14049-cov-3.853757_pt1 | contig 14049 bp, 16 predicted proteins | sample MGYA00242786_ERZ504617 | MGnify/ENA primary metagenome ERZ504617 (study PRJEB26092, sample SAMD00036337) | human gut metagenome | host: Homo sapiens | study: EMG produced TPA metagenomics assembly of...
TTCAGGCAACAGGGCATCGCCGAGATTACCCGCACCGGCCGTTGCCAGACCGACACCCAGATTGTAGAGATTGTCAAGGTCGCTTTGCAGGTTCTCCCGTGTAAAGCGGTCAGGAATCCGGGAAAAAATCGTCCAGCATCCGCTGCCAGTCTATACCGCCCAGTTCCGAAAGTTTCAGTATAGTTCAATGTCTTTTCCTTATTATTCTTTAATCTTTGGCTGTGAATTAACCGGATTGATAGAATCTTCCTTTCTAATTGAATCCTCATTTTCTGATAATGATTTATTCATTTTTTTATTGATATCCATAACATTACGAACCAGCATGACGCCCATCATCTGTAATTCAAAAATGAAGCGCATTGTTATTGGTCCAACGATTAAAAGTACCAATCCAGTTGTAAAGTTACTCTGATCCCCGAAATACGTTTCAGTAACTGAGAACATCATAAAAAACTCCAAAACATACGCACATAACTGTTCCCACTACAAATAAGAACTTTAAGATGTCCTCTATATACAACCTCTTAAAATTAAAATAATTATGTAACCACTGTAAATACTTGTTGTCCAGTTTGCCATCATATTTCTTTGGCAATACCTTCACATATAACAGCACGATTGCTGCTACTGTTGCGATCATTCCTATTGTTGCTGCAATTCCAATTGACATAAAGCAGTCCCCCTTCTTTTCTCTTATGTACTTACTATTATAACAGCTTTTTTTTCCGTTATTCAACTAATATTCGTTATTTTAATACGATATAGCATATTATTTTATCACTGTTTTTCCTCTACTATAAACCATATACTAACAGAAAGACGGTGATATTATGGTGCCCTGTGCTTGATAGAATTACATCTTATCGTAATCAAAAAGGCTGGACAGAATACCAGCTTGCTACAAAATCTGGTCTGACTCAATCAACCATCTCTTCCTGGTATCGGAAAGATTTAGTGCCTTCAATTCCTTCTCTTGAAAAAATATGTAGTGCTTTCGGGATTACCCTCTCACAATTCTTTTCTGAAAACGAGGAACCCTATGTGCTTACCAAAACGCAGAGAAATTTACTTGAAGCATCAGCAGCCCTCTCAGAAGAACAACAGCTTGCATTAATCGAATTTATAAAGACTCTTTAAAAGGCTATGCGTATTCCCCACGCATAGCCTTCTCTTTAACACCTTGTATCATTTGAACCTATTCCCTTTTGCATTCCATAAAAAGCTGAAAGGCACACTTGAAGCCTTGTGTAAACCCAATTTCTTCTCCTATCTCAGCAATCGCAAATGCCAGATCAACGCCTTCTCTTCCAGTTTTATCTTCAACCTGGATAGAAGCCTTGTTATTTTCCAGAAGTCTGACTCTGACAGTAATTTTTCATCCTGCCAGCCGCTCCGTCCCAGTTCTTCCAGTTCCATGTCATACAATTTTTTATCATACTGTCCATAATGTTCTGAACCTGCTCTGGTTCCAATTCTCCCTTCTATGAGCATATCTAAATATTTACACCTTGCTACAGATTTGAAGATATAAAAAAAGAGACCAGAATTCAAATTTCCAGTCTCTAATCAATCTTCTATATAAAATTACAATCCTTCATCACCTTTTGGAATATCAGCTAAATTATGCCTTTCCCAAACCATTGCCTGTAATACTGCTGATATAATCGTCAATGTCCTGTACAATGCAATGATCTCCCATTGTATGCAGCGATTCAAAATACTTTGTAATATCCCCATAGATACCGTATTTTTCAAAAGTTTTTGTCACATCAGCTCTAGAAAGTCCTTTAAAATGGCGGTATCGTTCCATGCAGTAAATTAAGAAATTTGATTCCTTACTCATCTCTCACGTCCCTTCTCTACGTGTCACGTAATCGTCATTCAATACTTTACTTCTGACTGACAGCATTTCACGCTATCATACCATTGATTTCCTCGAGTTCATATAACGTAAATGGATCAATATCTACGCAATCAGCTTCGTCCCATTTGCCAGAAATATCCCAGGCAAGCGTTCCATTCATTACCGTACAAGCATTTTTGAAGTTCTCAATATCCCTCATTGGTGCCATAATCTCAGCCTTTAAATCGTTTGTAGCATCATAATCAACTATTTTTCCATCATCAAAAAATGACCTGTACATGAAAATTATCCAAAGGAATCACCTGTACAACTGTAGGAAAATACTCATTCATAAACGTTCACCTCCACATATTATATAAGCGGATTAATTCTGTTCAACGGCTTCATGTCCTTTGACAGCTCCCAGTTCTGCATCAATTCGTCCTGGTGAATTGTACACCACGCCAGTATCAATCGTAATTGCTTATTTGGTAATGATCCCTTTATTACCTGTATATTGTTGATATCAACTAATGCTTTATGTCCATTGTACTCTGCATGGAAATGCGGGGGCATATGGTCATTATAATACATCGTTACCCGAATCCCATAAAATAATGATATCTCTGGCATATACAACATCTCCTTTTCAATGCTTTTTTATAGTGTACCATTTTTTCATAATAAGCGCCATAAAATATGATGAGAATTTGCCTTTTCATTCTGTTTCCGTACCCAAAATATACCCAAGATTCTATTTTCCGTCCAATCTTGGCTCTCCAAAATAACCCAAAATGAGGACAGTTTTATCACTGCCTCCTACAATGCTGTCCCTTTCTTTGGAACAAATAAATAACTCATATCCGCGTGTTCCAGTTCAAGCAACGAAAGCTTTTTATCAATTCCCCCGGCATACCCTGTCAGACTTCCATTTGTGCCTATCACACGATGGCAGGGAATGATAATAGAAATTTCATTGTGTCCAACCGCACCTCCAACTGCCTGGGCAGACATGCGGGATACATTTTTCATCTCTGCCATTTTACGGGCAATTTCTCCGTATGTGATCGTCTGTCCATAGGGAATCTGCAATAAAATCTTCCACACTGCCTGTCTGAATGTTGAACCCTTCGGATGAAGTGGCGGAGTAAATTTCGGTTCTTCACCGGAGAAATAAACATCCAGCCATTTTTTCGCTTCCGTGAGAATCTCTGTTTCCTGTGGAATATGCTTGTCTGGAAGTATATTCGCAAAATATTTCTGTCCTTCAAACCATAGACCAGTAATTCCCACTTCATCTGCCGCCAGTAAAATATGCCCTAACGGCGATTTATATTTGTATGTGTATATCATATTTATACCTCAAAAATGCATGGAATCCTACGATTCCTATGAACAGATTTACAAAACAAAGTTTCCATTTTCCCTTAACCACTCATCCGCTGAGCAAAATCATCACCATCTGCACACAAGTGGTTCCGCAGGTGTAGCCACCATACTGACGCAGGTTCGGGATATCGATAAAAACATCAGCATCCTGGGTCTGCCCAGAATAAGGGAGACTGAGCAGATGGACTCTCTACCGCCTGCACCTGGTAAGTGAATAACAAGAAACATATGGCACCATCAAAAGCACCTGGTATCAAAAATTCTGCATAGCTTTTTCATTTAGGCTCCTCATTCACCGTTCATACAACATGCTCCTTAAATGCTTTTCATTGTCAACACATCAATTCGTAAAATACAGAAAATCCCCACATGGTCTCTCATAATGATTAATCAGCTTATTCATAACCTGACCATTGTAATACAATGTGGCGGAGCCGCCGCCGTCCAGGTTGTAGGCGTACTGACAGCCATAGCTATTGAAGATATTAACAAGATCCCAGTGGTTCAGACCGGCGTAACTGCCAGTGTCGGTGACAAGAAGCACATAAATGCCAGGTTTCACCATTCCCACAGCAGTTCTCGGATAATATTTGGCTGTTTCTGACCAGGCCGGCTGGGCCTGTCCATCTTTGATCAGGATTGGGCCAAAATTATAGGTATCTTTCACGCCCTCTTCCAGAAGAGCTTCGCCTTTTAATCCCTGCTCTGGTGTATAAATAGTGCCATCATATTTTACAGCCATTACGCTGTAACTGGTCTCATAATTTCCATAAATCACACCATTCTTGATACACATTCCAAGAGGTGACGGCCGCCCTGTCTGGTAACTAAACGCACTTCCATTCACTCCGATAATACCCCCATTACCAGAAACTGCACCGGAGGTAGTCTGTCTGGCACCACCATAGGTTCCATAAGATAAAGCGGATTTCAGCTGTCCGGAATTTTTGATTTTTATCAGCGCTACCCAGTAAGGAACATTATGTGTGGATTTTCTGCGCAGATCAATATTAAGAGAGCTGCTTTTATATGTATAGCGGTTATCATTCACCTTCACATCCGGTCTGGTCTGTCCGGTTCTTCTCCCGCTATCATTTACATAATATTTCCCCACCCACACATTTGTATACAAAGCACCTGTTTTCTTATCAAAATAATAACGATATTCACCAATTTTCTGCCATCCTGTTGCCATTCTGGAATTAGGAAGGAAATAATATCGCTTTCCTCCGTAGCTCAGCCAGCGGTTGGCAATTGCCACACCTGACTTATTGAAATAATAAGAGTATTTCGTTCCTGTAGCCCATCGGTTGCGGAACATAATGCCATTCTTCCGGTTGTAATAATACCGTTTCCCGCCTGATTTCAGCCAGCCTGTATAGCGTTTTCCATTCTTTGTGCTGTAATAACGCTGACCTTTGTAGGTAATTTTTCCCCAAAGCAGTTTTCCCTTGGAATTATAAAAATAATAGTCTTTTCCCCGCTTCACCCAGCCATGCTTTTTCGAAGTGATACTCACAGTCGTATTGGAAGCCTTCACATAAGAAGCGGCCCACACCGGAGAGGAACACATGGTAAATATCAAAAACAGAAAACAGATAATCCCAAAGCTTCTTTTTTTCAATTCCTTCTCCCCCCTCATTTCAATAAAAAAATCGTAACGGTTCAGTACTTTCACAGTTACACGCTCCGTGATGTACAGAACTCACTAAGCATTTGCTTTCTGGTTATAAAAAATTCGGGGCAGACAAATTACTTCGTCTGCCCCGCTGTATTTGCCTTGCTGCAGGTAATTATTATGCGGCTGCCTGCTCGCATAAATTACTGATTAAGCTGCCGGTGTCTCACTGTCATCCAGTGTATCTCCAGCCATATCTGTCTGCTCTTCGGACTCAGCAACACCATCTGTCTCCGTACTCTCAATATCGCTGTCGCCTGTAGCAGCGATCACATCGTCCAGCCATCCCTCAGGCATGCCTGCGCTGGTCAGATTCTCTGTGATTGCATCCATATTCATGGAAGCTGTATAAGCTTCAATTTCATCATCATTACTGAAATCATAAACATCTGTCAGGGAAGCAACATCAACTGCTTCAAGTGCCTCACCGCCATTGCCGCCTGTCAGAGAAACTGAACCAAGAGTTGCACCACCTGCTGCAATAGCAAGATTCCAGTCAATGCTGTCCTCATCTGCACCATCGGCTGTAAAGATCAGCTGCATTCCACCAAATGGATCATAGGAATTTCCATCTTCATCTTCCACAGGCGCTCCGGAAATTGTGTAAGTTCCCTTCCAGATTCCGTCCTGTACTGCCTTGGTATCATAATCTGTAACATCAATCACAGCTGCATCCGCTTCACCGGAAGAAATCGTGTAAGTTCCGCTTAACAGGTCACCATTCAGCTCGCCGCTTCCTTCAATAGCAACCTTGTCATCTCCGGAACCCAGCTGCATGGAAAATCCTCTCTTATCTCCATCCGCTGTACACAGATATCCGAAAAGCTCTTCCTCCTGCTCATCATCATTCAGAAGGAACTGGCGTCCAACAACCTCTCCGGCACCGTCAACCCATGCCCTTAAAATAAATCCGGACTCGTCGGTCTCATCAGCTTCTGTATCCAGATCTTTCTCCATATCCTCGATTGCTTCCAGGAAAGTCTCATAAGTATAATCCGGATCATTCATAGCTTCTGTCCAGGTCTCAATAATCCCCTTCAGTTCTTCATCAGACTTGGCTGTATCCAGAATCTGCTGGAACATTGGAAGTGCCTCTGCTTGTGTAACATGTCCTTCCAGAACACTAAGCTCCTGGCTTACATCTCCTGCAACAGCTTCCTGTGCTCCAGGATTCTCAGCATCTGCAACATTATCAAAAATAATATCTGTGTATCTTGTAAGAATAGAGGTCACTAAGTCTGCTTCCGGAAGGTTCTCCAGAGTGGAAAAATAGCTGTTCATGCTATCTGCCAGGTCAACACTCGTGGTAAAGGAAGAATCCAGTTCCTGATCTGCCTCTTCCACAGCTTCCTGAGTCATCTGCTCCATATTCATTTTAATATAGCCCTCACTCAGCTCCGGAATTCTCATATAAATTTCAGAATTCTCTGTATCAAAATAATATTCTATTGTACAGATCTTGGTTCCATTTACATTCACATCCATAAACTCAGTCATGGACTTATCAGACATGCTTACATTTCCACTGATGGAAGCATCCGCCAGCCAGGAGATATCCACAGGAGAAAGCATTCCCAGAATTGCTTTTCCACCATCTTCCAGACTTACCTTTATTTCCGCATTTCCCTTAACTTCTTCTGTATCCATTTCAGAAAGGCTCTTTGCGTAATCAGCACCAAATTCCTCGATCATTTTGGCAAAGGCTGCTTTCTCAGTTTCCTTGTAAGAATCTGCTGCCCATGTGGTAGCCGGTACTGCACTGATTCCCATAAGGGATGCTAACAAAATTGCGGTAATTTTCTTTCTCTTCATAAGATCCTCCTTTGGTATAAATCCTTACGGATTCTGCAATCTTCCCGTTGCTGTTTGCTGGTAATTCCCAACTGCTCTCATTACCAGTTAAGCAGCCAGTTTCTGTCAACGATCCGTCACGGACTATACAAAGTTCCATAACAGACATATCTGACAAAACAAGTTAATATCAGAATAGCATTTGCCGAACTCATTGTCAATAACCCATAAATATTCTGACGATTCCCGTGACAAAAAAGTGGTTACTGTTCCATCTGATGACCAATAAAACAAAAATTTTTCCCACAAACAAATCCTATAAATCCGGACAGGCTCTGATATATCATATTGTACCATTTACTCTCCACTGTCCTGTATAATATAACTATCCAGTTTTTCCATATACCTCTGGTCACGCTCAACAGTAATCACAATCACGTCATCCGGTTCATATTTATCCAAAAGCTCCTGGTCAAAGTCATCAATTCTCACAAATATGGTTTTCTGATAGCGATAGGGCATGTATTTTTCAAGGCGGAGTCGAAAAGAATCCCCGATCACCATTAAAGTTTTCTCATTCTCCGAATTGGATTTAAACACTTTCAGGATCTCCTCGCCGCCTTCACTCTCCTCTTTTTTCACCTTGTAACGGATACCATCGTGAAAATAATTCAACCCATACTCCCTGTCATCATTCAGCTCTTTATACCGCCCGATCATCCTGGACAGATCCCCCCTGCAAGGTTTAGTTCCGATCAGAACCTGAATATCTTCGATTGGCAGACTTTCACCTGTCATATCCTGTACAATTTTCTCGTTGGTAATATAGCCGCCTAAATTGTTCATATGAGTATCATATTTTCGGAACAGCTGGTATTTTTCAGTAAACTCCCTCAGATAATCTGCCAGAAAATCAAATTCCACGTCGGAATTTTCTTTCATATATTTTGCAAAAGTCTCCATTCTGGAATCCCCGATTCCAATCACCTTTGGCTTCTCCGGCATATACTTCGAATAAAGTGTCTCTTTGTTGGGAGCCACGTAGTAATGGAATTGTTTCACACCCCTGTCCAGGAACCAGTCCCGTACTTTTGCAATTCCGGATGCAATTTCCGCACTTTGTTCCAGTGTATACACATTGGTTTTCTGGTAATCTGCCATGGCATTTTCTCCCTCCCTTTCCGGCAGGTAAAACAGCCAGTTATCTTCTCCGATCACCACATCCCCGATCTTTGTATTGCGGAAAAATTCCGTATCAATAAAGTTGCAGAACTTCACCAGGTCATTTTTGAAGGGCACATGATCCTTATAATACGCCTCAAACTGCTCCGGGAAGTCTCCCAGAGATTCCAGATTCACCTCCGGAAATTCAGCCAGTTTTCTGTTTTCATTGTTTTCCGTATCAAATCTGCCGGAAAATCCAGCCCACACCACTCCTGGCAGAACCAGACTTCCTGCAAATAATACGATCAGAATTTTCTGTTTTCTCATATGCTTCCTGTTAAAATCTGAAATAAATAAACGGGTTATAGCTGTTATTTACAAGTGCCGCCACACTCAGCCAGAAAATCACCATACAGGCGATCATTCTCGGAACTGTCACCATTCCATTGGCAGGTATTTTTCCAGCGGAATGTACCCGGACCTTCTCATATATCTTCTGCAAAACTCCTGCAAATAAAACACCCATAACGATCAGAAAGATCATTTTGCTGTCAAGATATGCAGAAAGAAGAATGGTTCCTCCATGTGCCACAAACATATTTCTCACATAAGTGAAAAACAGGGAAATATTTTCTGCACGGAACAGAATCCATCCAAAAAAACACCGCGGTCACTGTGTAGCCCCAGCCCACGATTCCAGGCAGTTTTTCCAGTTTTTTCCCAAGCCACACACGTTCCAGTATAAGAAAAAAGCCATGATAAAGCCCCCAGAGGATAAACGCCATTCCAGCCCCATGCCACATTCCGGTAAGGAAAAATACGATAAGCAGGTTTCGATAGGTGCATGCCGCGCCTTTGCGATTTCCTCCCAAAGGAATATAGACATAATCGCGAAACCAGGAAGACAGGGAAATATGCCATCTGTGCCAGAATTCCTGCACAGAACCAGCTGTATAAGGATAATTGAAATTCTCCTGGAATTCAAATCCGAACATTTTTCCAAGACCAATGGCCATATCGGAATATCCGGAAAAATCGTAATAAATCTGCATCATGTAAAGAATTGCGCCCAGCCACAGAGCCTTCCTGGATACCGCGTATGGACCATATTTAAAAATTTCATCCACCACACGGGCAAAGGAATTGGCAAGAAGAACCTTTTTCCCAAGTCCCCAGCAAAAACGCATTATCCCAGCTGCAAATTTTCGGATAGTCTCTTTTCTTCCTGTAATCTGAGCTGCAATGTCGCGATATTTTACAATAGGTCCTGCGATCAGCTGTGGGAAAAAGGAAATATACAAAAGCATATGCCAGAAATTGTGCTGTGCCGGCACCTCTCCCCTGTACACATCGATCACATAGGACAACGCCTGGAAAGTATAAAAAGAAATTCCAATTGGAAGCGCCACCTGAAAAAGAGTGGTTCCTGTTCCATCTGCTGAAAAAAGTCCGGTTATGGCTTCTGTCAGAGTGCCAAAATACTTGAAATATCCCAGCAACCCCAGATTAATAATCAAAGTTGCCACAAGAATCTTTTTTTTCCTGGTCTGATATTTTTCAATCAGAATTCCGCCGGTAAAATTCACTGCCACGGAAAACAGCATAAGGAAAACATAAAGTGGCTCTCCCCATGCATAAAAAAAGCAGACTGAAAAATACCAGGATTCCATTTCGGATTTTTCCGGGACTTATATAATATGCTGCCAGTACTAAGGGCAGAAAGATCCATAGAAAGAGCATCGAGCTGAAAACCATGTGTATCTCCTTTATTTTTCAAACAGGCTCTGGAGCATGTTTGTCTGTCAATGCTCAGTATTATAACATAAAAGACCCTCCCCATACCAGTATCCTGAAAAAATTCACATTCTGGTATGAGAAAGGTCTCCGTTTTTTAACTGAGAGAAAAATCCATCCGTTCTCACTTATTTCGTATTATAACTGCACAGAACTTTTTTCGCGTGCAGATTACGGGAATGATCTGAGGCATACCCTCCTCATTCCAAGCCACTTACCAGATTTTGGAGTCCACAGCTGCGCGCTCGATCGGCAGGCCTTTCATATATCTTTCCATGAACATATTAAAGCCTTCTACACCCTCCGGATCCGGATTCAGGGTGCTTCCCTGATTTCCTGCAAATACCTTGGTATCCAGGAAGTCTTCCAGGGTCTCATTCTCCTCTTTATTTACAAGATAGGAAGCGAGCACTGCAATTCCCCATGCACCGCCTTCACCGGCAGTCTCCATAACAGAAACCGGGGCATTTACAGCATCTGCAAGGATCTGCTGTCCAACACCTTTTGTCTTAAACAGTCCGCCATGACCAAGAAGACGGTCAACCTTTACCCCCTCTTTCTTAAACAGGATGTCAAGACCAACTCTCATAGCGCCAAGGCAGGTATAAAGATTGGTTCTCATAAAGTTGGCAAGGTTGAATTTGCTCTCTGGAGAGCGTACAAACAGTGGTCTTCCTTCTGTAAATCCAGTCATATGCTCACCGGAGAAATAGCAGTAGGATAAAAGTCCGCCGCAGTCCACATCCCCTTCCAGAGCCTTGTTGTATAAGGTTCCGAAAAGCTTGTTCATATCAGCTTCCATTCCCATTGCTTCTGCAAACTCACGGAAAATATTTACCCATGCATTCAGATCAGAAGTACAGTTATTAGAGTGTGCCATTGCAACCGGATGTCCGGATGGAGTCGCAACCATATCAATTTCAGAATATGGTGCAGATAACTCCTTCTCCAAAACAATAGAGGCAAATACAGAAGTACCTGCGGAAACATTTCCGGTACGCTTTGCAACGCTGTTGGTAGCTACCATTCCAGTGCCAGCGTCACCTTCCGGCGGACACATAGGAATTCCGGCTTTCAGCCTGCCTGTTACATCAAGAAGCTTTGCTCCCTCTTCTGTCAGGCAGCCAGCATCCTGTCCCGCAACAAGACATTTCGGCAGAATGCCGCGAAGCTTCCATGGGAACCCATAAGAAGCAACCTGCTCATCAAACTGCTGAACCATTTTTTCATTGTAATCCCTGGTAGTGCTGTCCACTGGGAACATTCCTGCAACATCGCCAATTCCAAGAACTCTTTTTCCAGTCAGTTTCCAATGTACATATGCCTCCAGAGTGGCAATATAATCAATATCTTTTACGTGAGGCTCGCCTTTTAAAATTGCCTGATACAGATGTGCGATACTCCATCTCTGAGGAATATTATACTTAAAAAGTTCGGACAGTTTTCTGCTTGCCTCTCCCGTAATATTATTTCTCCAGGTTCTGAACGGAACCAGAAGATTTCCTTCTTTGTCAAATGGCATGTAGCCGTGCATCATGGCACTGATTCCAATAGCACCAACGCTTGTCAGCTCCACACCATATTTCTCCTCTACATCCTTTGCCATCTGCTGATAACAGTCCTGCAAACCGGACCAGATATCTTCCAGACTGTATGTCCATACACCATTCTCATAGCGGTTCTCCCACTCGTGTCCGCCGGATGCGATTGGTGCATTATTTCCATCTACCAGAACTGCCTTGATTCTTGTGGAACCGAACTCAATTCCAAGTGCTGTCCTGTTATCCAGGATTGCCTGCTTTGCTTCTGCTGCTCCCATGTGTAAAATCCTCCCGTTGTTGTTATATAATACACAGCTTTTCTACTGCATATTGTGCTATTTCTCCAAATTTCAAACTATTTAGAGCCTGTTTTTATTATAATATGCTTCCAGAATGGGCGTCAATATCTCTCCCAAAAGCTTTTTGTAAAATATGCGCAGCTGTTTGTGCCAGGCATTTTTTCGGGGACAATTGCCACCCTACAGAATATCAATCAGTGCAGCAATATCTTCCATCTTCGTCGCCCAGCTTGTTGCAAAGCGGATCACAGTATGATTCTCGTCATATTTTTCCCAGAAGCTGAACTTCACTTTTTCGCCCAATTCCTCCATTTCTTATTTTCCAGGATAACAAAAATCTGATTGGTTGGGGAATTAATGAAAAATTCATAGCCCTTCTCTTTTAATGCAGCTTTCAGTTTTGCAGCGGTTTCGATAGCATTTTTGCTGATTTCCAGATACAGATTTCCTGTGAAAAGAGTATCAAACTGAATTCCAAGCAGTCTGCCTTTCGCAAGAAGCGCTCCCTGCTGTTTGATCATAGTAAAGAAATGTTTCGGTGCTTTCTTCGGAAAAACGACTGCTTCACCGCACAGGGCACCAACCTTGGTTCCTCCGATATAAAATACGTCTGTATAATTTGCAATATCTTTCAAAGTCACATCTGTCTCTGCCACCAGTCCATAGCCCAGTCTGGCTCCGTCCAGGAATAGCGGGATCTCATATTCCCTGCATACACTGGAAATATCTGCCAGTTCCTGCTTTGTGTAAAGAGTTCCGTATTCTGTCGGATGTGAAATATAAACCATGCCTGGAAAAACCATGTGATCATAGCTTCCGTCTGCGTAGTAGGTCTGGAGATAATCTTTCAGATCTGCGGCAGAAATTTTACCATTGTCCTGGGGAAGTGGAAGAACTTTATGTCCGGTAAATTCTATTGCTCCGGCTTCGTGCGCATTTACATGACCGGTAACTGCGGAAAGCACTCCTTCATACCGGTTCAACACGGACGCGATCACCACTGCATTTGTCTGGGTACCCCCTACCAGGAAATAGACCTCCCCATCTGGACAGCCACATGCCTCTTTTATTTTTTCCTTCGCTTTGTCACAGAAAGGATCCTGTCCATATCCCGGAACCTTTTCCATATTGGTTTCCATTAATCTTTTTAAGATTGCCTCATGAGCACCTTCGCAATAATCATTTTCAAAATACAACATGATGTAACTCCTTTGTTTCATATTTTTCACTTGTACCATACAGGTATATTTTACTTTGATTTCGTTTTTTAATCATATACCTGCCCTGAATTTTTTACAAGAAAAATGTTTCCGGATAACAGTTCCGTAACCAAATGGCCAATAAATTCTTTCTTTTATATAATTCAGGGTTGACATTCCCACCTTTGCCGAATTATAATTACCACAACAAAATACATTTGCAGTCACGCTTCAATAAAAGGGAGTAGCTGGCATATCAAATGCACTGTTTCTGGTTTAGTGCATTTTTGTATATGGATTTTCATGCGTCAGAACGGTAGACAGTTCCATGAATCTGTCGCCCGCAGAAAATTGAAATGGCAAGACTTTTATTACAATAGTCGCATATCTTCAGATATGCAGTATTGTAATAAAAGTCTTTTTTATACCCCAAAAACAGGTTATAAAATGCCTTCCCTACAAGGCTTTCATTTTTATAACAATATTAACATTATGCAAGTATTTTTATCTATTTAAGCGCTTACATTCAAACACCCAAAAGGAGGAAAAAGAAATGGAATTTTTAACAGACGGAATCCTTGCATTAACCTGGCAGCAAATTGTGATGTTTGCCGTCGGAATCACCCTGATCTGGCTGGCTATCAAAAAGGGATTTGAACCAGCCCTGCTTCTGCCAATGGGCTTTGGTGCCATACTTGTGAACCTGCCTTTTTCCGGAGTTTTAAACCAAACTCTGGCTGGCGGGATCCAGGCAAACGGAGTCATTGAATGGCTGTTCCATGCGGGAATTGAAGCCTCAGAAGTCATGCCGATTTTACTTTTCATCGGAATTGGCGCTATGATCGACTTCGGTCCCCTGCTTTCCAATCCCTCTTTGTTCCTGTTTGGCGCAGGTGCACAGCTTGGAATTTTTGCTGCAATTTTACTGTCCACCATCCTTGGATTTGACCTAAAAGACGCTGCTTCTATCGGAATCATCGGTGCTGCCGACGGACCTACTTCCATTCTGGTATCCCAGGTCCTGAATTCCAAATATATCGGCGCCATTGCAGTTGCCGCCTATTCCTACATGGCACTTGTCCCAATTGTACAGCCCTTTGCCATCCGGCTTGTCACTACAAAGAAGGAACGCTGCATTCACATGGAATATAATCCGAAATCCGTTTCCAAAACCATGAAGATTGCTTTTCCCATTATAGTTACTGTAATCGTTGGGCTGGTAGCACCTCAATCTGTTGCGCTGGTTGGATTTCTCATGTTCGGCAACCTGATCCGGGAATGCGGCGTCCTGGGCACCCTGTCCGACACAGCCCAGAATATTCTGGCAAATCTGATCACCCTCTTCTTG
>ENA-OQDT01001410-OQDT01001410.1-human-gut-metagenome-genome-assembly--contig:-NODE-1410-length-14039-cov-4.296722_pt1 | contig 14039 bp, 11 predicted proteins | sample MGYA00242786_ERZ504617 | MGnify/ENA primary metagenome ERZ504617 (study PRJEB26092, sample SAMD00036337) | human gut metagenome | host: Homo sapiens | study: EMG produced TPA metagenomics assembly of...
CTACACCGGCGAGGACGGTTTACTGTACTGCGGCAAGTGCCGCAAGCCGAAAGAAGCCTATTTTGCGCCGGATAAGGCCGCTATCTTCGGGCGCGACCGCCACCCGGCAGAGTGCGACTGCCAGAGAGCCGCCCGCGAGGAACGGGAGGCCGCCGAGAAGCGGCGCAGGCACCTTGACACCGTGGAGGAACTGAAACGCCGGGGCTTTACCGACCCCACCATGCGGGACTGGACTTTTGAGAACGACAACGGCAGGAACCCGCAGGCCGGGATTGCCCGCCGGTATGTGGAACACTGGGAGGATATGCGAGCCGACAATATCGGCTGCCTGTTCTGGGGCGGCGTGGGAACCGGGAAAAGCTACCTTGCGGGCTGTATCGCAAACGCCCTCATGGAGAAAGAAATCCCCGTCCACATGACGAACTTTGCCCTTATCCTCAACGACCTTGCCGCCAGCTTTGAGAACCGCAACGAGTACATTTCCCGCCTTTGCCGCTATCCGCTGCTTATCATTGACGACTTCGGCATGGAGCGCGGCACCGAGTACGGATTGGAACAGGTTTTCAATGTGATTGACAGCCGTTACCGCAGCGGCAAGCCGCTGATCGTCACGACCAACCTCACGCTGGACGACCTGCGGAACCCGGAGGACACCGCCCATTCCCGGATTTATGACCGCCTGCTTTCCATGTGCGTCCCGGTACGCTTTACCGGCGACAACTTCCGGCAGGAAGCCGCGCAGCGGAAAATGGAGAGCATGAAGAAACTGATTACCGACTGAAAGGAGTATTGCCTATGGCAGATAACAAGCAGCACGACACCCGCACAGCCCGCCGCCCCGACTGCGTGACGGAAATCCGCATGGGCAATTCCGTCCTTGTCGTGTCCGGCTATTTCAAGAAAGACACTACCACCACCGCCGCCGACAAAATGGCGCGGGTACTGGAAGCGGAAGCCGCTGCTACACAGGAGCCGACTTGTCCGGCGTGAACCGGGGCATGAGGAAAGCGGCCATGCCGGGGAGCATGGCCGCTGGAATGTGAGTAAAGGTCATACATGGATTTGAAAATCACCAAAATCAAATACACCGCAGCCTTGCTTTAAATTACCCTCTTTTGCTAATTGGCAAAAGGCTTTTTCAATCCGGCTAATTATATCGGCGGGAATAGCAAGTTGATGATGTGCAGGTAAAATTCGCTGTACTTCTAAAGACTGCAATTTTCTTATGGACTGAAAGAAAAGTTGTGGGTCTGTTGTTGGATAAAAAGCGTCAAGACACCCTTTGTATATTAAATCACCGGAATACAAGTATTTTCTTTCCGGTTCATAGAAGCAGCAATGCCCCGGAGAATGCCCGGGCGTATGAAGAACTATCAATTTCCTATTCCCCAAATCAATGCAATCGTTATCATGTAAAATTATTTGCGGGACTCCTTGAAAAATCTGATATTCCTCTATTTTGAAGTCAGAGGGAAAATCGCATGGTTTTCTCATAAGATTGCTTTTTACCACTTGCAAAGGTATAGGAAATTTACCAGATAACCAATCTTTTTCTGCTTCGTGGACTGCGATAATATCAAAATATTTGTGCCCGCCGATATGATCCCAGTGTATATGTGTTGTTATGGCTGTAACTGGAAGTGATGTCAAACTATCAACTACTTTTTTGATATTTGCCACCCCTAACCCCGTATCAATCAATATGGCTTTCTTAGTGCCACAAAGTAAATAGCAATGCGTTTCTTCCCAATGCCGATACTCACTGATTGCAAAAGTATCTTTGTCGATTATTTCCGTTGTAAACCAACTACTCATGTTTTATCACCCGCTCTATCGAAATCGCTTTTGAAAATAAGTATAGCACACAGATATAAACTTTTCTACTGAAAGCAACTCTACAAAACGCTACACAAAAATCAGCAATTTGACAAATCATAAAGAAGCAGATTTTACACTTTTGCAGCTATACAGCCCGCCCTATTCCGTGGTACAATGAAACCACGGAATAGTGGGGCTGGCTGTCGGAAACGGAGGATTTTATGTTAAGACAAGCCACCCAAAACCTCATTACCGCCCTTTATCCGAGATTGTCCCATGAGGACGAGTTGCAAGGCGAGAGCAATTCCATTTCCAACCAAAAGCGGATTTTGGAAACCTACGCCAAGCAGAACGGCTTTACCAATCTGCGCTGGTACACCGACGACGGCTTTTCCGGCGCGAACTTTCAAAGACCCGGTTTTCAAGCCATGCTTGCAGACATTGAAGCCGGGAAAGTGGGTACGGTCATCGTCAAGGACATGAGCCGGTTAGGGCGAAACTACTTGCAGGTAGGGTTTTACACGGAAATGCTGTTCCCTCAAAAGGGAGTGCGTTTTATCGCTGTCAACGACAATGTAGACAGCGCAAACGGCGGCATGGACAACGATTTTACCCCTCTGCGAAATCTGTTCAACGAATGGCTGGTGAGAGATACGAGCAAGAAAATCAAAGCAGTAAAACGAGCAAAAGGCATGAGTGGAAAGCCTGTTACCAGCAAGCCGGTATATGGCTACCTCATGGACGAGGACGAGAACTATCTCGTTGACGAGGAAACCGCGCCGGTTGTCCAGCAGATATACCAGCTTTGCCTTGCCGGGAACGGCCCGACCAAGATTGCCCGTATGCTTACGGAGCAGCAAATCCCCACGCCGGGGACGCTGGAATACCGCAGGACGGGCAGCACCCGCCGCTACCACCCCGGCTATGAGTGCAAATGGGCGACGAACACCGTCGTTCATATCCTCGAAAACCGGGAGTACACCGGCTGTCTGGTAAACTTCAAGACGGAGAAGCCCTCTTACAAGGTCAAGCACAGTGTAGAGAACCCCGTGGAGAAGCAGGCTGTTTTTGAGAACCACCATGAGCCTATCATAGACCGGGAAACATGGGAGCGCGTGCAGGAGTTACGCAAGCAGCGCAAACGCCCGAACCGCTATGATGAAGTGGGGCTGTTCTCCGGTATGCTGTTCTGCGCCGACTGCGGCCATGTGCTGTATCAGCAGCGGTATCAGAACAAGAACCGCAAGCAGGACTGTTACATCTGCGGCAGCTACAAGAAGCGCACCCGCGACTGTACGGCGCACTTTATCCGCACCGACCTGTTGACCGCCGGTGTCCTCTCCAATCTCCGGCAAGTGACGGAATACGCCGCCAAGCATGAGAGCCGCTTTGTGAAGCTGCTTATCCAGCAGAACGAGATCGGCGGCAAGAGAAAGACCGCCGCAGCCACCAAGCAGCTTGAACAGGCACAGGAGCGCATTGCCGAAGTGAGCCGCATTATCAAGCGGCTGTATGAGGACAATGTGAACGGCAAAATCAGCGACGAGCGTTTCATGGAACTGTCGGCAGACTATGAGCAGGAGCGCGGAACTGAAGACCGCGCCGCCGCTTTGCAGGAGGAACTTTCCAAGTCGCAGGCCGCCACCGTCAACGCGGAAAAGTTTATGGGTATCGTCCGAAAGCACCTTGCCTTTGAGGAATTGACCCCCACCCTTTTGCGGGAAATGATTGAGAAAATCGTCGTGCATGAGTGCAGTTATGACGAGAACGGCACCCGCAGGCAGGACATTGAGATTTATTACAGCTTTGTCGGCAAGATTGACTTGCCCGAAGCCTAATGCCCGACCTATCCGACACAATGGCCAAGTGCCGGATAGGAACGGCAAAATTTTTTACACTTCTATTACTTCTTTATCGCACATCAGTAAAGTCTCAGGGCATGAAACTGCTGATGGCTGGCGGCGTGGCACTGATCGGCACGACTCTGGTGCCGCTGCTTTCTGGACTTTTTGGTTAAACTACGATATTCTGAAACTGCAAAGAAACAGAATTCGACACAATCCGAAAAGGTCAATGAAAAACAATATGAGCTGCGGTTTATAATCGCAAAACCTATTGATTTTTTTATGTGCTTGCGGTATTATGGAACCATGGAGGTGGTTCCTATGATAGACAGACCGCTTTACGTCGATAAGATTATGGCATACACCGACACACCTTTTGTAAAAGTGTTGACGGGGGTTCGCCGCTGCGGAAAATCCACAGTTCTAAAAATGATCATGGAGAAGCTGCAACAGGAGCATGGCATTCCGTCTGAGCGGATTGTCAGTATGCGTTTCGATTCCATGGATTATGAGGATATGACAGCGAAGGATATGTTCAAAGCTGTCAAAGAAAAGCTCGATCCAACTGGGAGAACGTATCTCTTTCTGGATGAGGTTCAGGAAATTGAAGGCTGGGAGAAAGTAGTAAACTCCCTGGCAACGGATTATGATGTTGACCTTTATGTGACAGGCTCCAATTCCAGAATGATGTCTTCGGAAATAGCGACTTACCTGACCGGACGATATGTTTCCTTCCGTATCTATACGCTTTCGTTTCAGGAATATCTGGAATTTAAAAAGCAGTATACACAGGTAAAGGATATCCATGCTGAACTGGCAGACTATATCCGCTTGGGAGGCTTCCCTGCAACGCACCTGCGAGAGTATTCACAGGATGAGGTTTATACGATTGTCCGGGATATCTATAATTCCACGATTTTCTCGGATATCGTAAAGAGAAACCAGATTCGCAAGATCGACCAGCTGGAACGGGTGGTTCGGTACACATTTGCGAATGTGGGAAATTCATTCTCAGCAAAATCAATTTCTGATTATCTGAAATCAGAGCATCATTCTATCGACAATGAAACGGTGTACAGCTATCTGGAAAAGCTGGAGAAAACATATCTCCTTCATCGCTGTTCTCGATACGACCTGCGCGGGAAGGAGATTCTGAAAACGCAAGAGAAGTTTTATCTTGCCGATACCGCTTTACGTTACAGCGTGCTGGGCTATACACCAGACAGCGTTGCTTCCAGTCTGGAAAATGTGGTGTATCTGGAACTTTGCAGACGAGGATATACCGTGACGATTGGAAAAACGCCGGATGGTGAGGTCGATTTTGTGGCGCAGAAGCAGAATGACCGGTTGTATGTGCAGGTCACACAGGAGATTAAATCCGAAAAAACAGAAAAGCGCGAATATGAACGGCTGCTGGAAATCCGGGATAACTATCCGAAGTATGTTTTAAGAGCCGATGAATTTGCCGGAGGCAATTACCAGGGCATTAAGAGTATGCACATTGCAGATTTTCTATTGAGCACAGAATATTAACGATGAGGGCGGCGGTGAGCCGCCCTTTTACATACTGAAAATAAGGTATGTAGAGAGGAAAAAATAGGCCAGAAGAAACTGCGATTATAAAATTTAACTGAAATTTTTGCAAAAATTCTACAAAAAAAGAAGCAAATATTGGCCGAGACATTTTTAACTGTTATAATAGTGACTGAAAATACGAATACTGAGAATGGAGAGGTTTGTTTTCACCCGATGGTACTGGTGGTAACCATTTTGCTGGTTGGAATTACCATCTTTCTTGCCAGCCGGAAACCTGCAAAAATGGCAGCTGCTGTTTCGCCTATCGAGGCATTTGGCTATCGTCCTTCTCATAACGCATCAAAAACAAGAAAAGCAGGAGAGGGAAATTTGCTCACAAGACTTTCCAGGGAACAGTTCACAAAAGATAAGAAGAGGACTTTTATGGTACTGTTGTCTCTGGCTGCCAGTTTGTCTGTGTACCTTTGTGTTGTGACCATGCTGGACAGCCAGGCTGCAAGAACCATTGTATCCAATTTTATGGACAGTGATCTCACAGGTTGGAATGGAAGTATTGTGGAAAGGATTAAGGGAGTAGAATAATTGTTATTGAGCCGCATTTTTACGAAAGGGACATTTCAACTTTGGACTTGGAACTTTCATAGTAAAAATGCGGCTCTTTTGTCATATTAATTAACAACCAATGTTAAACATTTTGCAAATCGCATTAAATAATTCGGTGCAGCTATTGAAATTATAACACATAGTTTCGACTTCTTTATTTTTTATTTACGCGAGCAACGAGCCAAAGTAATAGTAACACTTTATTTCAAGAAAATATGGATCAGCTTATCATAAATCCGTCTATAAGGCTGATACCTCATCGGCAGGTCAATCCAGGTTTTTTGTCTACAATGCTCTTATAATGGGAAAAGGTTTCGAAGCCTTTCTGGCCGTGATAGCTTCCCATACCGCTTTCTCCGAAGCCGCCGAATGGCATTTCGCTGGTGGCGAGGTGAATGATCACATCGTTGATACAGCCACCGCCGAAGCCACACTCAGAGGTGACTTTTTCGCAGATGGCTTTTTCCTGGGCAAAAATGTAAAGAGCCAGAGGATGAGCCATGGAATTTACCTTTCGGATTACTTCTTCTATGGAATCAAAAGTAAGGACAGGCATTACCGGTCCGAAGATTTCTTCCTGCATTACGGCATCTTCGAAGGTTACCTGATCCATGACTGTAGGTTCAATCTGTAAAGTTTCGGGACGGGCATTTCCGCCGCAGATGACTTTCGCAGGATCAATCAGGTTCTGAATGCGGTTGAAATGCTTTTCGTTGATGATCTTTCCGTAATTTTTGTTATCCAGAGGGGATTTGCCAAACTGCTTACGGATCTGTTTCTGGATCTGTTTCAGAAGCGTATCCTTCACTTCTCGGTGACAGTAAATGTAGTCAGGTGCTACGCAAGTCTGTCCGCAGTTCAGATATTTGCCGAATACAATACGTTTGGCGGCAAGCTTGATATTTGCAGATTTATCTACAATGCATGGGCTTTTTCCCCCAAGCTCCAGGGTGACTGGAGTGAGGTGCTCGCTGGCATGGCGCATGACCTCTTTTCCAACAGCCTGGCTGCCGGTGAAAAAGATGTAGTCAAAGTGCTCTTGGAGAAGGCAGGAGTTTTCCTGGCGTCCACCCATAACAACGGCCACATACTCTTCCGGAAAACATTCACGGACGATCTCGCAGATGATATTGCTGGTGGCAGGAGAGTAGGCGCTGGGTTTTAATACTGCAGTGTTTCCGGCGGCGATGGCGTCTACCAGCGGATCAAAGGTAAGCAGGAAGGGATAGTTCCACGGGCTCATGATCAGGGTGACACCGTATGGGGACGGCTTCATGTAACTTCTGGAATGGAACTGGGCAAGTGGGGTGTGCACGGTTTTTTCTCTGGAAAGGGATCGGATGTGCTTTAGCATATAGGTAATTTCGCTGAGAACGAGACCGGATTCGCACATGTAGCTCTCGAAGCTGCTTTTTCCTAGGTCTGACTTCAAGGCAGCATTGATCTGCTCCTGGTGGGACTGGATGGAGGTTTGCAGCTTTTTTAAGGCAGTGATGCGAAAGTCAATGTTTAAGGTAGCGCCTGTATAAAAATAGTTCCGCTGCTTGCGGATGATTTCCTGGATTGCTTCCTGGGTCATGGGAAAGTCCTTTCTGATTATTAATAATTTGTTTGATGTTTTGAAATATAGTTTACATAATGTGAAAGGCTATAAAGGGTGTAATGCAAAACTATCTTATTTAAACTGAGATTAACGAATGTAATGTTATAAAGGTGACAATATGGCATTTTACCAGTTTTTTATTGCACTGTGTTTTCTTTAGCCGGCATCAGCATATAATAAAATTTCTCCAGCTCCTGTGCATCCATCAGTACCGGTACCGGATACAGCGGATTCGCCTCTTTGTCCGCATAGTGTGACAGCTTCGGAATGTCTTCTTCCTGGATTTCCGGGATGGTATCGCCGATTCCGAAGCGGGCCTTCATGTCTTGGACCGCCTGGATAAAGTTTAATGCGGCTTCTTCTTCCGGTGTTTCTTTGGAGGCAACCCCGGCAGCAACAGCAAGGGCTGCCAGCTTCTTATAAATTGTTTTTCCGTAAGCTTCCAGAACATAAGGGAGAAGTACAGCGTTGGCAAGTCCATGTGGAACATTGTATTGTCCTCCCAGAGAATGGGCAACTGCATGTACATAGCCTACATAGGATTTTGTAAAAGCGCAGCCAGCGAAATAAGAGGCGCGGAGCATATTCCGGCGCGCTTCTTTATTGCTTCCGTCGGTGTAAGCAGTGTCCAGATTTTCGAAAATCAGCTGCACTGCATCCCGGGCATTTTTACGAGTGCCTGGTGTAGTGGAATTACCAATATAAGCTTCCACTGCGTGGGTGAGTGCGTCCATACCTGTAGTAGCGGTGATGAATGGTGGAAGGCTTAATGTGACCTTGGGGGTCAAGCACAGCGTATCGGGGAATCAGCGGGAAGTCATTGATGGCATATTTATGCCGGGTTTCGGCGTCCACGATTACTGCTGCCAGTGTAGTTTCACTTCCGGTTCCTGCTGTAGTTGGAACGGCGATAAGAAGTGGAAGCTTTTTTGTGCACTTTCAGGATTCCCTTCATCTTTGCAAGAGACTGATGAGGTTTGGCGACTCTGGCACCTACTGCCTTGGCGCAGTCCATACTGGAGCCTCCACCGAAGCCTATAATGGCCTGACAGTTATTTTCATGATAAAGTTCAAGTGCCTCAGCCACATTCACAGTGGTAGGATTTGCTACTGTTTTGTCATAAGGATATAGGAATGCTGCTGTCTGTCAACACTTTTTCAAGGCGGTCTGTAAGACCAAGCTTATGGATTCCTGCATCTGTAATAATCAGCACATTTTTACATTTTTTCTTTTTCAGCACATCGGGAACGGCTTTCAGACTGCTGATGATCTCAGGATTTCGGTATGGAAGGAATGGAAGGGCAAATTTGAATACATTCTGAAAAATCCGACAGTATATTTTTTTTTAAGGGATTCATATGGAAGTTCTCACTTTCTGTTGATACACGCTCTAAAATATAACGTTGCATCAATCGGTTCTATTGTGTAATTGTTCAGTACCTTCACAGCTACATGCTTTGTGGAATAATTACTTTATTATTGTACTTTTTTTATCACGTATGAATTATACCATGTTATCAAATATTGTAAAGATAAAACAATTTTATTATAAAACAAATTGCAACATATATCTTGCAGAAAGTCTTTTTCAAACATGCTCTGGCCCGAACCCCTATCCATGAATTCAATCAAGCAGGCATGGTTTATTCATTGCTGCTGTCCGGGACTTGCATAGTAAAAACACCTGGCGGAATATTGCCAGTGGACAGTAACCATAAGGTGATTTATTGAAAATAATGAAATAAACACCTGTGTCTCGACTGGCGCCTTCTGTTGTGATATACTGAAACAAGAGATTTTTACAGCAGGAGGCGTTTTCGTGGGTGAACAGTCAGAGAAAATAAAGAAAAATATTTGTATGGGGCTGCTGGCTCATGTAGATGCAGGAAAAACTACATTGTCAGAAGCACTTTTATATTTAAGCGGCAAGATACGAAAGCTTGGAAGAGTGGATCACAAGGATGCATATCTGGATACCTCTCCCCTTGAGCGCGAGCGGGGAATCACGATTTTTTCCAAGCAGGCAGTGCTGGAATTCCCGGAAACAAGAGTTACCATTCTGGATACGCCTGGGCATGTGGATTTTTCTGCAGAGATGGAACGTACCTTGCAGGTCCTGGACTATGCAGTGCTTTTGATTAACGGTGCAGATGGTGTGCAGGGACATACGGTGACTTTATGGAAATTGCTTGAGCGGTACCAGATCCCCACATTTATTTTTGTGAACAAAATGGATCAGGATGGAACAGACCACGACGCACTTTTGACCGAATTGAAAAAAAGGCTGAATGAGAACATGCATGGATTTTTCAGAAAATGAAAATGCTGATGGAGATTTGGAACCGGAATTACCGGCTGGTGAAAAAGAAAAGCAGAATTTGATGGAAAATAAATTTTCAGAAGAATTTCTGGAGAGCCTTGCCATGTGTGACGAGAAACTGCTGGAAAAATATCTGGAAACAGGAGAAGTATCCAGGGGAGAGATTACCGGTCTGATCGCAGATCGAAAGGTTTTTCCATGCTATTTTGGCTCTGCACTGAGAATGGAAGGGGTGGAGAAGCTGATCCACGGACTGGACAGGTACACCAGATGTCCGGTATATCCTGAGGCTTTTGGTGCGAAGGTTTATAAGATCGCCAGAGACGATCAGGGAAACCGTCTTTCCTATATGAAGATTACAGGCGGGACACTGAAAGTAAAAGAACTTCTTATTACCAGCAAGGGAAATGTGGCAGCAGGAGAGAAAGTATGGGAGGAAAAGGCTGACCAGATCCGGATTTACTCCGGCGCCAGATTTGAATTGGTGAAAGAAGTGCCCGCGGGAACCGTGTGCGCAGTGACAGGTCTTTCCCATACTTTTCCAGGACAGGGACTTGGCGTGACGGAGAATTCCAATATGCCAGTACTGGAGCCGGTACTGAACTATCAGATTATTTTGCCGGAAGGCTGCGATGTGCACCAGATGCTGAAGAAGCTGAGAGAACTGGAAGAGGAAGATCCTCAGCTTCATATTGTATGGGACGAGCAGCTGGGAGAAATCCACGCCATGCTCATGGGAGACGTGCAGATCGAGATCCTGAAAAGGCTGATCTGGGAGCGGTTCCATGTGGCTGTGGATTTTGGAACGGGAAATATTGTATATAAAGAGACCATTGCGGCACCTGTGGAAGGTGTGGGACATTTTGAGCCTTTGCGCCATTATGCGGAAGTTCACCTTCTTCTGGAACCAGGGGAGCAAGGAAGCGGAATGCAGTTTTTTACCGCCTGCAGTGAGGATGTGCTGGACCGGAACTGGCAGAGACTGATCCTCACCCATCTGGAAGAAAAGGAACACAGAGGAGTGCTGACTGGTGCACCGATCACAGATATGCAGATTACTCTGCTTACCGGACGGGCCCACCAGAAACACACGGAAGGCGGAGATTTCCGTCAGGCTACTTATCGGGCTATCCGTCAGGGGCTTAAGAAAGCACAGAATGTTCTGCTGGAGCCTTACTATGAATTTCGGCTGGAAGTGCCGGTGGAGGTTGTTGGCCGTGCAATGAATGATATCCAGAAAATGCAGGGAACTCTTCTTCCTATGGAGACAGAGGAAAATACCGCTATTTTGAAGGGAAAAGCGCCTGTTTCGACTATGCGCGATTACCAGAAAGAAGTAGTTTCTTATACAAGGGGAATGGGAAGACTGTTCTGCAGTTTAAAAGGATATGAGCCTTGTAAAAATCAAGATGAGATCGTGGAACAGATCGGCTACGATTCTGAGCGGGATCTAGATAATCCTACCGGGTCTGTATTTTGTGCCCATGGAGCCGGATTTGTGGTGCCATGGTATGAAGTGGAAGAGTATATGCACCTGGATACTGGGATTATGGCAGAGTTTGAGGATGATCTCAGCGAGGAAGACTGGGAGGATGCTGCGTCAGGTTCTGGAAATCCTGCAAGTGGAGACGATACTGCTCAAAGTGCCAGAAATTCAGCATGCAGTGGAGCTGGCAGTACAGGAACTGCCAGAAATACATCTGGAAGTGGAAGCCGTGCGGGAAGTGGTTACCAGCCGCCGGAATCTGCCTACCGTGGAAGCTATGAGGATGACAAAGAACTTCAGGCCATTTTTGAGCGTACCTTTGGTCCGGTGAAAAGAGACCGCGTGTCTTCTTATAAAAAAGTGGTAAGTGCCCTATCTTATTCTGGCAGCAGTTCTTCTGCAAAAAAAGACCAGGAAGAATACCTTCTTGTGGATGGTTATAACATTATTTTTGCCTGGCCGGAGCTGAAAGAACTGGCAGATGCGGATGTCCGTGCAGCACAGACGAAGCTGATGGATGTTTTAAGTAATTATCAGGGATATAAGAAATGTACTTTGATTCTTGTATTTGATGCTTACAAGGTGGAGGGACACCAGGAGGAAGTGCTTACTTATCACAATATTCATGTGGTTTACACAAAAGAAGCGGAGACTGCCGATCAATATATTGAAAAAACAGTCCACAAAATCGGCAGACAGCATCAGGTAACGGTTGCTACTTCAGACGGACTGGAACAGATTATCATTATGGGGCAGGGCGCCAGTCGTATTTCCGCAAGAGGTCTGAAAGAAGAAATCGAAGAGACCAGAAAGCAGCTCCGCCAGGAATGGCATCAGCACCGCCAGTCCAGTCATACCTATCTTTTTGATCATGCAGATGCTGAGACTGCGAAGCTGATGGAAGAAGTCCGACTGGGAAAGAAGAAATTGTAAAATATTGAGATGAGCTGCTGAATGCAGCGATGATGATAAAGGAGATATAAAAATGAGAGAGAAGCTCACCAAAAAAGACGTAGAGAAAATTGAACAGGAGATTGAGCACCGTAAGCTGGTTGTCCGCAAAGAGGCAATTGAGGCAGTAAAGGAAGCACGTGCCCAGGGCGATTTAAGTGAGAATTTTGAATACTACGCTGCCAAGCGTCATAAGAACCAGAACGAGAGTCGCATCCGCTATCTGGAGAATATGTTAAAAACAGCAACCATCGTTTCTGATAAATCCTGCAGTGACGAGGTTGGAATGGATGACATTGTAGAAGTTTATTTTGAGGAAGATGACGAGGTTGAGAAATATAAGCTTGTTACTTCCATCCGGGGAAATTCCATGGAGAACAGAATCAGTATTGACTCTCCGATTGGCATGGCACTGAAAGGTCATAAGATTGGCGACAGAGTGGAAGTAAAGGTAAATGATAGTTACAGTTACTTTCTGGAAATCCGCTCCATCGATAAAACCCATTCAGAGGAAGAGGAAATCCGAGGATTTTAAAGGTATTAGAGTGTGTAACAGTGAAGATACTGAATCATTACACGTATTATATAAAAATCCCTCATGAGATATGCAACGATAATTGTAAAATTATTCTTCATGTTTCCTGGGGGATTTTTTTGAATGTAAAATTTGGAAAATACGGTAAAATCAACTATCAAACAAATATTTTACATTTTCAACAGCCTGGCTTTACATTTTTCCTGTATAAGAAAATCTAAGATTGTAAAGTATTTTACATATATTTAACATTCTTCTCACCCGAAACTTTACATAGTCCACTTATATTGGTTTTGTAAACAAAAGAAATTAAGAACCCAATAAACTTTTAAAAGGATAAAAAGGAGAGGAAACGTAATGGATTTTTTTAGCATTCTGACATTGGTCGGCGGACTGGCGATGTTCCTTTATGGAATGCAGGTAATGGGAGACGGTCTGGAAAAGCTTTCCGGCGGTAAACTGGAAAAGATTCTGGAAAACCTTTCATCTAACCGTGTGAAAGCAGTTTTGGTTGGTGCAGCAGTTACTGCAATCATTCAGTCTTCATCGGCAACCACAGTTATGGTAGTCGGCTTCGTAAACTCGGGAATCATGCATCTGTCTCAGGCTGTTGGCTTTATTATGGGCGCAAATATCGGTACTACTGTTACCGCATGGATCCTCAGCCTGGCAGGAATTGAAAGCTCCAATTTCTTTGTAAGACTTTTGAACCCAAACTCATTTTCACCGATTCTGGCATTGATCGGAGTTGTTTTTATTGTCTTCCTTCATGATGAAAAGAAGAAAGATATTGGAAACATTCTGGTTGGTTTCGCAGTGCTGATGTTCGGTATGAATACCATGAGCGGTGCCGTAAAACCTCTGGCAGAGGTACCGGAATTTACAAACATCCTTCTGAAGTTCTCCAACCCTGTTTTAGGTGTGCTGGCCGGTGCACTTCTGACTGCTGTTATTCAGTCTTCATCAGCTTCTGTTGGTATTCTCCAGGCGCTTTGTGTAACTGGTGCAGTCCGTTACGGAGCAGCGCTTCCGATTATCATGGGACAGAATATTGGAACCTGTATTACAGCAATGCTTTCTTCAATCGGTGCTACTAAGAATGCAAAACGTGCAGCAATCGTTCATCTGTACTTCAATATTGTAGGAACTGTTACATTTATGGTTGTATTCTATGTGCTGAATGGATTTTTACATTTCTCTTTCATTGAAGAAGTGGCAGGTCCTGCCGGCATCGCAGTGATCCACAGTGCCTTTAACATCATTGCAACACTTGTACTTCTTCCATTTTGGGAGATATGCTTTGTAAAAAATGGCATGTGCAACTGTCCGTGATACAAAAAGA
>ENA-OQDT01001411-OQDT01001411.1-human-gut-metagenome-genome-assembly--contig:-NODE-1411-length-14037-cov-2.992308_pt1 | contig 14037 bp, 11 predicted proteins | sample MGYA00242786_ERZ504617 | MGnify/ENA primary metagenome ERZ504617 (study PRJEB26092, sample SAMD00036337) | human gut metagenome | host: Homo sapiens | study: EMG produced TPA metagenomics assembly of...
ATTTCGATCTGTTTGAGAGTGTGTGAGCGAACAGAGGCGTAAGAGCCGGTATATGGCGGAATCGGAAACAGAGTCCAATGCAGTGGCAGGCAGAAAATAATAATTTACAGGAGGATTTTTACAATGAAAAAAGCGCAGATCATCGTGGACAAATATTTCCTCACCGGAAAAACAGACAAAAGGATCTATGGTTCCTTTATAGAACATCTCGGACGTGCGGTTTATGAGGGGATTTATCAGGAAGGCAGCCCCCTTTCTGATGAGCAGGGATTCAGGAAGGATACTCTGGAACTGGTAAGGGAGCTTCAGGTACCGATCGTTCGTTATCCGGGCGGAAATTTTGTATCCGGATTCCGCTGGGAGGACAGCGTCGGACCGAAAGCTCAGCGTCCGTCCAGACCGGAGCTGGCCTGGGGTGTCATCGAGACAAACCAGTTTGGACTCAATGAGTTTGTGGACTGGTCCAGAAAAGCCGGCAGCGATGTGATGATGGCAGTAAACCTGGGAACAAGAGGACCGGAGGATGCGAAAAATCTTTTGGAATACTGTAACTTTAAGGGTGGTACCTATTACAGTGATCTCCGTAAGGCTCACGGCTATGAACAGCCGCATGATATCAAATTATGGTGTCTCGGAAACGAGATGGACGGTCCGTGGCAGATGGGACATAAAACTGCGGCAGAGTACGGAAGAGTTGCAGCAGAGACTGCCCGCCTGATGAAATTTATGGATCCGGAGGTTGAGACTGTTGCATGCGGAAGCTCCAGTCTGGAAATGCCTACCTTTGGCTCCTGGGAGTATACGGTTCTTGACGAGGCTTACGATCAGGTGGATTATCTTTCCCTGCATCAGTACTATGGAAATGCATCGGGAGACACTGCCGATTTTCTGGCAAGCTCCAAGGGCATGGATGATTTTATCTCAGGAGTGGTTTCCATCTGCGATGCTGTAAAAGCAAAGAAGCATGGAAAAAAACAGATAAATCTTTCCTTCGATGAGTGGAATGTATGGTACCACAGCAATGAACAGGATAAGAAGCTGGAAAAATGGGTACAGGCGCCCCATCAGCTGGAGGATGTTTATAACTTTGAGGATGCACTTCTTGTGGGAAGTATGCTGATCACACTTCTCCGTCATGCAGATCGTGTAAAGATCGCCTGCATGGCACAGCTGGTAAATGTTATTGCGCCGATCATGACATCCGATACAGGCGCATGGCGTCAGACGATCTTTATCCGTATATGCTGACAAGTGTGTTTGGAAGAGGAACCGTCCTTAATACACAGGTTCTTACACCTATATATGAGAGCAAGACTTATGGAGAGGCTCCATATCTGGATTCGGTGTGCGTCTGGAATGAGGAAAAGGATACACTGACGATCTTTGCGGTGAATAAGAGTCTGGATGAGGATATGGAAGTTTCCTGTGATTTAAGACAGTTTGAGGGGTATAAGATCATAGAGCATATCGTGCTGAATAACGATAATCTTCAGGCAGTTAATACAGAGGCGCAGCCCGAGAATGTAGTTCCTGTAAAAGCCAGTGCAGAATGCTCAAAGCTGGACGGCGGAAAACTGGAAGCAGTATTTACAAAACACAGCTGGAATATGATCCGTCTTGCGAAATAGGTGTGGGTGAAGTATAGTAGAAGTAGTTGCAGATAAGGTAAATCATGGGACATTATGGGAGGATTTTTTTATGTACGCACCTGCAAAGGAACGATACGAAACCATGGAGTATAACCGTTGCGGAGAAAGCGGTCTGATGCTTCCGAAGGTATCTCTCGGATTATGGCATAATTTCGGAGATACATCTGATTATGAAAATATGAAACAGCTTTGTTTCACAGCTTTTGACAACGGAATCACACAGTTTGACCTTGCCAATAATTACGGTCCGGCTTACGGAAGTGCGGAGCGGAATTTTGGCAAGATTTTGAAAGAAGAACTGATGCCGTACCGTGATGAGCTGATCATCACAACCAAGGCAGGCTATGATATGTGGGAGGGCCCTTACGGAAACTGGGGCAGCCGCAAATATCTTCTCGCAAGTCTTGACCAGAGCTTGAAACGTATGGGCCTGGAATATGTGGATATTTTTTACCATCACAGAATGGACCCGGAGACTCCCCTCGAGGAAACTATGGGCGCGCTTGCAACCGCAGTTCAGCAGGGCAAGGCCCTCTACGTAGGACTTTCCAATTATGATGGAAAAACCTTAAGTCAGGCAGCAGCGATCCTGAAAGACCTGAAATGCCCATTTGTGATCAACCAGAACCGTTATTCCATTTTTGACAGAACTGTGGAAGAGAACGGTTTAAAGAGAACTACCGGCATCCTGAAAAAAGGCCTGATCACTTTCAGCCCGCTTGCTCAGGGACAGCTGACAGACCGTTACCTGAACGGTATTCCGGAGGACAGCCGAATCCGCAGGGACGGAAGATTCCTGAAAGAAAGCGCCCTGACACCGGAGCGTCTGGACCAGATCCGGAGACTGAACGATCTGGCAGCACAGCGAGGCGAGAAACTTGCAGACATGGCACTTGGCTGGCTGCTCCAGCATGAGGAAGTCACCAGCGTGCTCATCGGAGCATCCAAACCGCAGCAGATCATTGATAATGTGAAGGCTATCCACTGTGCGCCGTTTACAGCTGAGGAACTGCGTCTGATCGACGCGATTTCTAAATAAGAGAAGTTTGACAATGAAACAGGGGTATGCTATATTGAAAAACAGAAAAGAAAAGTGCCAGCGGGAGCTTGTGTGACAGGCTGAGAGGAAGATAGATCTTCGACCGTACCTGATTTGGGTAATGCCAACGGAGGGATTGTGATTTCAGAGCGTGTCTCCGTGGAGTTTATCCATGGAGATGCGCTTTCACTTTTTTATGTGAGCTTCTGCGAAAGAGCGGGCAGGAAGGGGAGCGCCTTAATGTCTGGCAGGAGAGTGATATTCCGGAGGATTTTTCCGGAAGGATCATGTAAGCGATGGGAATCCGTGTTTTCGGAGTGAGAGGAAGTAAGGGAACTTCGACCGCCAAAATCTAAGGGCAGACTGCAGTAGACGGGAAGCTTTTGCCCGGATCTGACAGGGCTCTGCCTGATATTTCAGGGAGGAAAAACACTATGGAAAAACAAAGGATGCACACGCTTCGTATGGTAATGCTGGCAAATGATGGTTGCAATCGGTGTCGTTATTTCACCGATCCTGAGGATTGAGGGAATGTGCCCCACGGCGCATCTTGTCAATATCGTATGCTCGGTTTTGATGGGACCGTGGTATTCCCTTCTCTGTGCGACCATGATCGGCGTGATCCGTATGATGTTCATGGGAATTTCCGCCACTTGCACTGACCGGTGCAATATTTGGCGCATTTTCTTTTCAGGTGTGTTCTACAGACTTTCCAAAGGCAAGATCATCTGCGCGGTGATCGGTGAGATCTTTGGAACAGGTATTATCGGATCCATGGTTTCTTATCCGGTGATGGCATTCCTGATGGGAAGAGGCGGGCTGACAGCATTTTATTATACGCCGATGTTCCTTGCAGCAACCACAATGGGAGGATGTGTTGCCTATATTTTCCTGAAGGCTCTGAGTAAAGCAGGTCTTCTGGTGAAATTCCAGGCAGCTTTGGGTTCAAAAACATATGAGACAAAGAATTTTACAACTGCGAAAGCGAATTAAAGAAGAAAAGCCGCTGATCCATTGCATCACCAATCCGATCTCGATCCATGACTGTGCCAACGTGGTCCTTGCAGTAGGTGCAAGGCCGATCATGGCGGAGCATCCGGCAGAGGTGACAGATATTACGGCATCGGCTGGTGCGCTGATGCTGAATCTCGGGAATATTACCGATGCCAGGATCGAGTCAATGAAGCGTTCTATGAGAACAGCGATGGAAAATAAGATCCCGGTTCTTCTGGACCTGGTAGGGGTTGCCTGCAGTGATCTCAGGCTGGATCTGGCACGGGAGCTTTTGAGCATCGGCCATCCGGCAGTGCTGAAGGGAAATATGTCAGAGCTTCTGGCTGTTTCCGGACTGCCGTCTCATGCGATCGGAATCGATGCGGGGGCGCAGGATGCCCTGACTGCGGAAAATATGGAGACTGTCAGTGAGGTGCTGAGGGCTTTTTCAAGGAGTAATCAGGCAATTGTGCTGGCTACCGGGAAACAGGATTTTGTTACGGATGGTGAACGGGTTGTTCTGGTACAAAATGGCAGTGCGGCGCTGTCCGGGATCACAGGAACCGGCTGTATGGTCGGTGCACTGACTGCGGCGTTTTTGCCAGGGTGCGAAGATAATATTGCGAAAGAGATGACGGATAGTATAGAGGCAGGTGTCCGGTCTGGCGTTGAGATGGAATTAAATGGGAAATCCGGGAATTATCTGGCTGCGGCAGTGCTTGGTACTGCACTTATGGGTATCGCCGGCGAGGAAGCGGAGAAGATTTCCCGCGGTCCGGGAAGCTTTCAGGTGAATTTGCTGGATGAGATTTATGGGCTTTCGGATCGACAGCTACTGAATCTGTTGAAAATTGAAATGTACTGAAAAAGAGGGGATCAGGATGGATAGAAAAGATTTGGATGTAACGTTGTATCTGGTGACGGATAGTTCTTATCATACGGAGGAGTCTTTGCTCCGTACGGTTGAGGAGGCTTGTAAGGGTGGTGTGACTCTGGTCCAGCTTCGCGAGAAGAATAAGGGTGGACGTGAGTATCTGGATAAGGCTTTTAAGGTGAAGGAGATCACAGATCGTTACAATGTGCCGCTGATCATTGATGATCGTGTGGATGTGGCGCTGGCCTGTGATGCGGCTGGTGTGCATGTTGGAGCTTCTGATATTCCGGTTGCTGTGGCAAGGAAGCTGATGGGACCGGATAAGATCGTGGGGGCTACTGCCAAGACGGTGGAGGCTGCTGTGAAGGCTTATGAGGATGGTGCGGATTATCTTGGTGTGGGGGCGATTTATCCTACTACTACTAAGGTTGTGACGATTCTTACCAAGGTTTCTACGTTGAAGGATATCTGTGAGGCGGTTCCGATTCCGGCGGTTGCGATCGGGGGATTGAATGCCGGGAATATGGATGTGCTTGAGGGTGCCGGTATGAGTGGTATGGCGGTTGTTTCTGCGATCATGAAGGCGGAGGATCCTCAGGGGAATGCACGGGAGCTGAAGGAGAAGATTGTTGCTTTGATAGGAAAGTGATTTAGGAAATGAGTGAAGAGCAGTGGTGGATTTGAGGTTCATTGCTGTTCTTTTTTTGTTGAAATACGGACGCCCGTGAGGCGTGTGCTGCCTTTTCAAGGCGGCCGGGGAGGATGGCTGCTCGGGAGTTTGGGTGTAAATGTTGGGTTGAGTGGCTTCTGCCGGGAGATGGATGAGCTATCAGCGCTGCGCTGGATGGCTGGGAGGAAAGGCTGAGTTTCCTTGTGGTCTGCCGGGAGGTGGATGAGGCATCAGCGGTGCGCTGGATAGCTGGGAGGAAAGACTGAGTTTCCGGTTGCCTGACGGTAGGGGGCCGAGACATACCGCGCGGATTTATGCGATCAGCATAAATTCTGTGCATCGCGAAGCGTGTTACTGAGAACGGAGTGAACAGTAACTGCTGTCGAATGTTGTTGAGATTTTTGGATGAATTTTGAGTGATTTTTATTATAGTATGTGGTATGGTTGTTATATCTTATAAGATCTTTTGTCTGTATGGACATTCTTGGAGCTTCGAGTTCTGAAGCATTTTCCATTTTTGGGTACTGTGAAATTTATGAAAGGCCGGTTTAGGGTGTTTTCAAGTTTTATTTGTGTGGTATAATCTATATATACCAGTAGGAGTGTTAATGACTAACAATACTATATTTGATGATGTTTTCCGGACGATAGTGGAAAAGATGACATATCTGATCGTTCCGCTGATCAATGAGGTGTTTCATACATCATATCCGGAAGATGTGAAAATCATGCACCTTAGGAATGAGCATCAGCTTGAGGATGGTGAACTGATCACGGATGCTCGACTTCTGATCGGGGATAAGGTGTACCATATTGAGTGTCAGAGTTCTGATGATACTATGATGGCGATCAGGATGTTTGAGTATGATCTTGCAATTGCCTTGGAGAACAGACGGAGAGTCGGAAGGAAGTTTTATGTAGAGTTCCCGAAATCTTGTGTGATATACTTGAGATCTACGAAGAATACGCCGGATGTTGAGGAAGTGAAGGTTTTGTTTCCGGATGGACAGGTGTGTGTGTACCGGGTTCCGACAGTGAAGATGGAACTTTATACGAAGGATAGTATTTTCGAAAAGAATCTGTTGATGTTGCTTCCGTTTTACGTGATGAGGTATGAAAATGTAGCGGATATATTTGCTAAAGATTCGGAGAAGTTACAGGGATTGTTGATGGAATATGAAGATATCAGGATAAAACTTGAGAGAGAATTTTCAATCAATGGAAGAGCAGGTATGTATACAGATCTTAATAAATTGATCATAAGAATATCGGATTATATTTTTCGAAAAGAAGAAAAAGTCAGGAAAGGAGTGGGTGAAGTTATGGGCGGAAAGGTTTTGCAGCTGGAGTCGGAGCGACTTCGGGAGGAAGGTATGGCTATTGGAGAAGTCCGTGGAAAAGCGGAAGGGAAAGCAGAAGGAAAAGCAGAGGGAGAAGCAAGAATACGAGCCCTGATCAATTGTCTGATCTCGGATGGTCGCGTGGATGAGATACAGAAGATGGCTGATAGTGAGGATGTGTGTAAAGAATTGTACAGGGAATACGGTTTATAAAAAAAAGTGCCGGTGGATAGGTTACTCCACCGGCAGATCTCTGTGTTCTACGTTGGTGGAGAATACGATCTGTGTTTTGGTACGGCCGAACTGCTGGAGTTCGTTGATGAAGTGGTCCAGTTCCATGGTGGAGCGGAAGGCTACTTCGATGAGCATGGAGTAATCGCCGGTGACGCAGTTGCATTCGATGACGTTTGGGATGGACTGGATGAAGGGGCAGAAGTCTTTTTTCTGGTTGGGTTCTACTTCCAGGTTGATGAATGCTTTTATATGATAACCGAGAAATACCGGGTTGATCTGGGCGTGGTAGCCTGTGATCAGCCCGTTTTTTTCCAAGATGTTCGATCCTGGCGGAGACAGCGGGGGAGGAGAGGAAGACTTCCTTTGCGATTTCCTTTACCGGGGTGCGGGCGTTTTTCTGAAGCATTTCGATGATCTTTCGGTCGATGTTGTCGAGTTTGTGTTCCATGTGGAATGGCTCCTTTCGATGAAAAAATGTTATTTGCAACTGGTGCAGAGCTGCGTGGGGAAGTGGATTGAAAATATATATTTCTGTATTGATTATACTGCGCGTGTTGTTACAACACAAGAAACGACTTAATATAAATAAGAAAAATAAAAGAAATTCTTAAAAAGATTAATATAAACTTTTGAAAAACACGGATAATCATGGTTTTCCCTTAAAAGTATTTACAAGCCACAAAGAAAGTGTTAGTTTCTTAGGCATCAGAAAAACAGCTGCTGATAAAAATGAAAATAACAGAATGATTTGTAAACAGTGAATATCCGTCGGACTGAAAAAATGAGATCAGAGGACGGGCAAATCAGATGTGCACAGGATCAGAAGAAAGAAGAGGGATGACAAAATGACAACAGAAACAAGACTGGAAGCAGATTCAATCGGAACTATGGAAGTGCCTGCAGAGGCTTATTACGGAGTTCAGGCTTTAAGGGCAAAACAGAATTTTCCTATTACAGGTACAAAGCTTCATCCGGTATTTATCAGGAATCTGGCACAGATTAAAAAGGCAGCAGCTATCACTAATAATAATGCAGGGCTTCTTCCGGAGGATAAGGCAGATGCCATCGTCAGAGCCTGTGATGAAGTGATCGCAGGAAAACTGGCTGAGGAATTTATCGTAGATGCCATTCAGGGTGGTGCCGGAACCAGCGCAAATATGAATATGAATGAGGTGATCGCAAACAGAGCCGGTGAGATCCTCGGATGTCCGAAGGGCAGCTATAAAATGGTCCATCCAAATGATCACGTAAACATGGCGCAGTCCACCAATGATGTGATCCCGACGGCCGGTAAGCTTACCGTTCTGGATCTTCTTGCACCTCTGGAAAAAGCACTGATAAGACTTGAGAAGGAGCTTGCAAAAAAGGCAGAGGAGTTCGATGATGTGATCACTATGGGACGTACACAGCTTCAGGATGCAGTTCCGATCCGTCTTGGCCAGGTGTTCCACGGTTATGCGTCTATGGTTTCCAGAGACCGGAAACGTATCGAAAAGGCTCACAGGGAAATGTATACCGTAAACCTTGGAGGAACTGCAGTGGGAACTGCTATCAATGTTTCTGATTCTTATTTTTATAAGATCGTGCCAAATCTGGAAAAGCTTACAGGTTATCCGCTGAAACAGGCCGAGGACCTTTTTGACGCAACAGAAAATCTGGACGGCTTTGTTGCTGTATCCGGTGTGGTAAAAACCTGTGCGGTGGATCTTTCCAAGATGTGCAACGATCTTCGACTGATGTCTTCCGGCCCGAAAACCGGATTTGGAGAGATCAATCTTCCGGCAAAGCAGAATGGGTCTTCCATCATGCCAGGTAAGGTAAATCCGGTCATTCCGGAGGTAGTAAGCCAGGTTGCTTTCCACATCGTAGGACATGATACCACCATTACCATGGCGGCAGAAGCCGGACAGCTGGAATTGAATGCTTTTGAGCCGGTTGTATTTTGTAATCTTTTTGAATCCATTACGACTCTGGAAAAAGCCGTGGATACATTGAGCGTAAACTGCATCACAGGAATCACCGCAAACCGCAAACGCTGCAAAGACCTGATGGAAAGCAGCGCAGGAATCGCAACGGCTCTTTGCCCGCATATTGGCTACAAGGCGTCTGCAACCATCGCAAAAACTGCAGTAAAAACCGGCAAATCTGTCCGGGAACTTGTTCTGGAACAGGAGATCATGACTGAGAAAGAGCTGGAAGAGGTTCTTGATCCGTATCTGATGACAGAAGTCGGAGAAGAGCGGAAAGAGGATGAAGCAAGAAGGAAAGCCTGCTGAGAACGGAGTGAACAGTAACATCGACAGGAATAAGATATCAATGAATACACACAGGAGACTTGTCACAGTGCAGGTCTCCTTTTATAATGGAAGAAACGCGATAAGAAAAGAAGGGAAAGATGCATGCTTAAACGAACAGCCATACGGGCACTTTGTAATACAACGGCATATCAGAGAGGCCTTGATATTTACCGTACCGGAAAGAGGATCCAGTCGCTGGATATTAAGTCGGAAGGAGCTGTGGATAAAATATCTGCAGCAGTGAAGGGAAGTGGGCGTAATGTATACAATACAGGCTTTCAGTATGATACAGAAGCGGACCGCATAAAAGAAGCATACTGTGACTGCCCGGCCTTTCGCAGCTATTCCGGGATCTGTAAGCATTGCGTGGCAGTGCTTCTGGAATATGGAGACCGTAAGGCCTATGAGCGTGTGGAAATCCGCAGACAGCAGGATGAGGAACAGAAGCAGGCAGAGTTATTCAGCGGAACAGCATTTCCGGCTGCTTTATCCGGACCAGGGCAGCCTGCAACGAAAACCACCGTTGAGCTGAAAAGCCTCCTTAATCGCCAGCTATACAGCCGTATGCTTCCGTTTTCCGGGGATCCGTATTTTGGCAGGGTGGAGCTGGAAACCTGCCTGAAATTTAATTCTGTGAGAAATTGCTTTACCGTGGAATTCCGTGTTGGCTGTGAGAAAAAATATATCCTCAAGGATGTGTTGGCCTTTGTGTGGAATCTGGATCATAATGAGAAGGTTTCTTATGGAAAAAATCTGGAATTTATCCATTCCGATGAAGCCTTTTCAGAAGGATCCAGAAGCGTGCTGTCCTTTATCCGGGAATGGGTCGAGAATCATCACGGCACTTACATGTCCAGATATGAACAGCTGAAGAATATAGCTGTGGAAAAGGTGAGGGATCTTACCGTTGACAGAAAAGAACTTGAGGATCTGCTTCTTATACTTGGCGAAAAAAGTTTCAAGTTCAAAATGAACAATGATCCGGAAACAACATGGCATTCTGTCAGAGAAATTCCGGACAGGACGCTGATGATCCGGAAGAAGGATCAGGGGTTATCTCTTGAGATCGCGCCGGTATACAGTGTGACAGGCATACGGTATCATATGTATTTTGATAATGCGAAGGTATATCTGGTTTCCAGGCAGGAGCTTGGAGCAGTGGAGGAATTTGTTACCTGTCTGGAGCGGCTTCCTGCAGGCCGAGGCTTTATTGATGAACCGGATGTGCCTGTGTTTGTGCGTGAGTTGCTTCCTTCCCTGAAAAAAATTTTTTCACTGTGATCTCAGGGATTTCCCGGAAGAAACAGGTCTTGAATGCTACAAGGCTGCATATGAGATCTATCTGGATGCGCCGGAGCGTGACTGGATCACCTGTAAGGCGTTTTCTGTTTACGGGAAGGATAAATTTTCGGTTTTTGACCGGGATGTGTCTGCCCGCACCAGGGATATTCCGGGAGAGCTTGGTGTGTTTGCGCTGCTGTCAAAATATTTTAATGGATATGATGACCAGCGGATGGAGCTGGCATTGGATTGTCGTGCCGGGGAACTGGAATCTTTGTGCAGGGAAGGTTCAGGGAAGCCCGACAGTGTGAAAGATTCCGAGAAAAGCTTTACCAGCTTCTCACTGAAGGTATCCCCGCCATGCAGAAAGTTGCAGATGTCTATATTTCCCAGTCCATCAAACAGATGCAGGTGACAAAGCTGCCAAACATCCGTCTTGGCGTTTCTCTGTCAGCCGGACTTCTGAATCTGAATCTGGATGTGGAGGGGATGGATCAGGCGCAGCTTTTTGATATTCTTTCCAGGTACGATCGCAGGAAAAAATATTTCCGCCTGAAGGATGGCAGCTTTCTGGATGTTTCCGATGGTCAGCTCAGGGAGCTTTCTGCTCTGAAAAATGGACTGCAGATTAGTGATCGTGAACTGAAAAAAAGGAAAGACTCAGGTTCCGGCTTATCGTGCTATGTATCTGGACAGTCAGCTGAAGGGCGGCGATCTGATCAAGGTAGAGAAGGACAATGCCTTTCGTGCGTTGATCCGGAAACATGCAGACAATGGAAGAACATAAATTTCAGATTCCCAGGGAGCAGGAAAAAATCCTCCGGGGCTATCAGAAAGAGGGCTTTTACTGGATCAAACTCTGAAGCATAATCAGTTTGGAGGGATCCTGGCAGATGATATGGGACTTGGAAAAACCCTCCAGGTGATCACTTTTCTCTGGTCAGAATTTCAGGAATCTGCGCCGGGAGAAAACAGACGTGCCCTTGTGATAACGCCTGCTTCGCTGGTGTTTAACTGGATGAACGAGATCGAACGTTTTGCGCCGGGACTTCCGGCTACCGTTGTGACTGGTGATGTGAAGGAGAGGAAAGCACTGATCAAAAATGCGGGAGAACGGGAGGTTCTGATCACTTCCTATGACCTTCTGAAACGGGATCTGAAGGCTTATCAGAACCTGAATTTTGCTGTGCAGATCATTGATGAGGCGCAGTATATCAAGAATCACGGAACTCAGGTGGCAAAGGCTGTGAAAGAGATCCGGTCGGAATTCAGGCTTGCGCTGACCGGTACACCGGTGGAGAACAGGCTTAGTGAGCTGTGGAGTATTTTTGATTTTCTGATGCCGGGATTTTTGTATTCTTATGAGAAATTCCGCAAGGAAATAGAGCTTCCAGCTGTGCAGTACAGCAATTCCGATGCGATGGAGCGTCTGCAGAAAATGATCCGTCCTTTTGTGCTGCGGAGATTGAAGAGGGATGTGCTGAAGGATCTTCCGGATAAGCTGGAAAAAGATATGTTTTCCCCGTTGGAAAGCGAGCAGAAGGAGCTGTATGAGGCCCATACGGAACGGCTTCGCCTGATGCTTGGGATGCAGTCGGATGCGGAGTTTCGCACTTCTAAACTGCAGATCCTTGCAGAGATCACGAGGCTGCGGCAGATCTGCTGTTATCCAGGACTGGTATATGAAGGATACAAAGGGAATTCTTCCAAGCTGGAGATGTGCATGGAGTTGGTTCAGAATGCGGTGAATGGCGGACATAAGCTCCTGTTGTTTTCCCAGTTTACTACCATGCTGGATGTGCTGGCTGCCCGTCTGAAAAAAGCAAAAGTTTCTTTTTATATGTTGACCGGATCGACTTCCAAGGAAAAACGGGCGCAGATGGTACAGGCATTTAATGAGGACGATACTTCTGTTTTCTGCATTTCATTGAAAGCAGGAGGAACAGGCTTAAATCTTACTGCGGCAGATATCGTGATCCATTATGATCCCTGGTGGAATCTTGCCGTGCAGAATCAGGCAACAGACCGTGCCCACCGCATCGGTCAGCAGAACGTTGTCAGTGTCTACCGCCTCTTTATGAAAGACACCATAGAAGAACGAATCCGGGCTCTTCAGGAAAGAAAACGGGAACTGGCTGATGAGATCTTAAGCGGAGAGGGAATCGGCCAGGCTTTGATCAGCAGAGAGGAAGTACTGGAGCTGCTGGGACGGTAAACTTCTTAACCGAGTGCAGGCGGTGAATACCCGTCTGACTCAACAAAAACACCCCCGATGGAAATTGCGTGTGTAAATCACATACGATATCCGTCAGGGGTGTTTTATTTAAAGTTTTATTTTATGCAAAAAACTTATCGTACAGACCAAAGAAGAAGATAAACAGAATGATCAGCGGCAGGATATAAGTGATGTATCCTCGCATCCATTTCCGGATCTTCATGCCTTTTCCGGTGTTGGCTTCTTTTGTGAAGCTTTCCCAGCCCCAGCCACGTTTGGAAACGCAGAAAAGCAGGTATACAAGAGAGCCAAGCGGAAGCAGAAGGTTGCTTACCAGGAAATCCTCGAAGTCGAGAACCGCACCTCCGAATACATCAAATCCGCTCCAGCTCCATACGTTGTAACCAAGAACGCATGGCAGAGAAAGAAGGATGATCGCGATCGCGTTGATAAGACTGGATTTCTTACGGCTCCAGCCGGTAAGCTCCATACCGCAGGAAATAATATTTTCAAATACAGCCAGGATGGTAGAGAAAGCTGCAAATGACATAAAGATGAAGAACAGGCTTCCCCACAGTCTTCCAAGCGGAATGTGGTTGAAAATATTCGGCAGTGTGATGAAGATCAGGCTCGGTCCGGAAGTCTGGTCAACATTGAATGTGAAACATGCCGGGAAAATAATAAGTCCGGAGGTGATCGCAACGAATGTATCCAGGATCGCAATGTTCACGGATTCCCCAAGCAGTGCGTGATCTTTTCCGATGTAGCTTCCGAAGATCGCCATGGCACCGATACCGAGGCTGAGAGTGAAGAATGCCTGGTTCATAGCACCGGTGATGGTGGTGATGATACCGATCTCCTTCATACGCTCAAAATCCGGGATCAGGTAGAATTTCAGACCCTCTTTCGCACCATCCATGGTAAAGCTGTTAACAGCCAGGATAACCATAATGATCAGAAGGGAGATCATCATAACCTTGGTAACCTTTTCCAGGCCATTCTGAAGACCGCGGGAACAGACAAAAATACCTGCGATAACAACAACGATCATCCAGAATCCCATGGTTACAGGCTTGCCAAGCATATCTGTAAACTGACCGGCAACACCTTCAGAATCAAGCCCCTGGAATTTGCCGGTTGCTGTCATATAGAAGTAATTCAGCATCCAGCCGGTAACGGTTGTGTAGAACATCATCAGAAGATAACATCCGATCAGAGTGATATATCCGTGGATGTGCCATTTCTGGCCTGGTTTCTCCAGAGCGTAATAGGCTTTGACCGGGCTTTTCTGGCTGGCACGTCCAACCGAAAATTCCATGGTCATAACAGGCAGTCCCAGGATAGCCAGGAAGATCAGATAAAACAGTACGAATGCACCGCCACCGCCCTGTCCGGCCATGGTAAGGGAATTTCCAGACGTTTCCGATTCCGATGGCACAGCCACA
>ENA-OQDT01001415-OQDT01001415.1-human-gut-metagenome-genome-assembly--contig:-NODE-1415-length-14023-cov-16.181491_pt1 | contig 14023 bp, 12 predicted proteins | sample MGYA00242786_ERZ504617 | MGnify/ENA primary metagenome ERZ504617 (study PRJEB26092, sample SAMD00036337) | human gut metagenome | host: Homo sapiens | study: EMG produced TPA metagenomics assembly of...
GAACATAAGTACGATAACACCGATTTCGGCAATGTTCTTGATAAAATCGGTTTCCTGCAAAACTCCGAAACAGGCAGGACCTAAAAGAAGTCCGGCGATAAGAGCACCGACTACCTGTGGCAGTTGGATACGTCTTGTTAAAAGTCCGAGGATTTTTGTACTTATCAAAATAAGTGCAATGTCGAGTAAATATTTGTAAGATTCCATTGTTGTTGCCTCCTATATAAATAAGTATTAATTTTTTAAATCTAAGAATTAATTTTACTCCTATAAGTGCATTTTATCAAGACAGCAAAAAAAACAAAATAATAAAATTTTTTGTCTATTTTTCTACTTTTAGGACAGACGGTGTGAATTTGATTAAAATGTAATTGCAATTAGGCGTGAAGTGGTATATAATATAAATATGCTGCAGACAAAACCGTTGCAGTTTTGTCTGCTTTATTTTGTTGACAGGTTCAGCATTAAAAAATAACAGAGTAGATTCGTGTGCGTGAAGTGCGGAGTGAACGGGGAGTTGTCACTTTGACGAAAAGCCTTAGGCTTGCGGTATACGGATTGCATCCCGCTGATTTACGGTAGAGAATATTATTTAAGCTCCCTATGGTAAGGGAGCTTTTTCTTTTTGACGGGACGGCTTTGTCTGAAAGGATATGAAGTTGATGAATTACAAAGAGGCAAGAGAATACATAAAAAAAGCCTCGCAATATGGGATTGTTCCGGGGTTGGATAATATATCAAATCTCTGCGATAAACTCGGTAATCCGCAGAATGAACTTGATGTTATTCACATCGCCGGCACTAACGGTAAAGGAAGTGTAGGTGCTTTTGCCGAACAGATTTTGATTGAGTCCGGCAAGAAAGTCGGACGATATGTTTCACCGTCGGTTTTTGATTATCTTGAACAGTCACCGTCAAGTTCAACAACGCCCATAGAATGTAAATCTTCTTTATTCTCAATCGTATGAGCACAAATCATATCAGCATTTTTACTGCGGTACATATTCACAAAATCGCAAAGCGAAAAATCAAATATATTATCGCTTGCCATAACAAGAATTTCGTCATTGATATTTTCCGTATCAATAACGTACTTCAAGTCACCGATTGCGCCGAGTCTGTTATCATTACTCGTTGTATGGTCGTTAATAACCTTAACTTTTTTCGGACCTTTATAGCTTTCGCAACACTTTTCAAACTGCTTATAAAACTTTTCGTAGTCACAATGTAGATATTTTCGACGTCGCTAACCTCGTCAATTTTATCCGTAACCATTTCCAAAATAGTCTTGTCACCGAGTTTTAAAAGTGCCTTAGGCATATTTTCCGTAAGCGGATACAATCTTTGTGGCATAGCCTGCCGCCAACAACACACACTGCATAATTATCTCCTATTTATTTTCAAGTTTACTAACAAGATTCTTAATCTTTGTAACAGGGTTAAGAAGGCTTGATATAGTTTCATCGTGGTTAAGAGTATCGATAAGAAGTGAGACAGAATTTTGACAACTAAAGGGATTTAATAATAATACCCGGAAATTTGGCTTTATTTAAAAATAATGCTAAATTTTCCGGGTATTTATGTTGTTTGAAATATATATGTACATTAATTAGAACCAGTTCATTATTATAAAATAGATTATATTTTATCTATGTAGAATTGGTGATACCATTCAGCAAATCTTCTAAGACCTATTCGGAGTGGTGTATTTGGTTTAAAACCATAATCCCTCTCTAGAGGCGTAGTGTCAGCATATGTTACAGGTACATCTCCGGGCTGCATAGGTACGAGCTTTTTGTGGGAGTCAAAGTCATAATCCTTTGGCAGAACATTAGCTGTCGTCAGTTCTTCCTGAAGTATAGTAACAAAATCCAGCAGATTTTCAGGATTACTGTTTCCTATATTATATATAGCATATGGAGGAATTGGGAGCCCGTCTTCACCGTTTTTCTTTTCTGGTGCACCCTGCATAATACGTTTAACTCCCTCGACAATGTCATCGATATATGTGAAATCTCGCTTACAATTTCCATAATTGAATATCTGTATAGTTTCACCTTTGAGAAGCTTGTCTGTGAATCCGAAATAAGCCATATCGGGTCTTCCGGCTGGTCCATATACGGTAAAGAATCGAAGACCTGTTGATGGGATATTATATAGTTTACTATAAGCGTGTGCCATTAGCTCATTGGACTTTTTTGTTGCTGCATAAAGTGAAACGGGATTATCAACCTTGTCGTCGGTACTGTAAGGAACATTTTTATTTGAACCATAGACAGATGACGATGAAGCATAAACTAAATGTTCTACACCTGTTTTGTTATTGTTATAGCTATGTCGACAGGCTTCAAGGATATTATAAAAGCCAATCAGATTACTTTGAATATAAGCATCAGGGTTAGTAATGCTGTAACGTACTCCGGCCTGAGCTGCAAGATTGACAACGATAGCAGGATTGTATTCTGCGAATATGTGGTCAATAAGGCTTTTATCTGAGATATCACCTTTAATAAAAGTATATGCGCTGTCCACATGATTTTTTGCACATTTCTCAATTTCTGATAATCGCCATTGCTTTATACTGACATCATAGTAGTTGTTCATATTGTCGATTCCAACTATATTGACAGATGACTGGGTTTTTAATAGCTCCAGTATCAAGTTACTGCCAATGAATCCGGCAGCTCCTGTTACTAGAATGGTTTTGTTTTGTAATATAATTTTTCGCATTGTTCTCCTCCGTTAGACTTTTGATTAGTCGCGTCTGAATATATCCCTTGTGTAAACTTTAGCAGATACGTCGTCCAGACAGGAATCATATCGGTTTGCAATAATAGAATTGGACATTTTTTTGAATTCATTCAGATTATTTATAACCTCTGATCCGAAGAATGTTTCTCCATCCTTGAGAGTTGGCTCATATATGATAACAGTAGCACCTTTGGCTTTAATTCGTTTCATAACACCTTGTATTGAAGATTGGCGGAAGTTATCAGAATTTGATTTCATGGTCAGTCGGTACACACCAACGACTACCTTTTTTTCTTTTGTTAAATCCCACTCGCTGTTAGCTTCATATGCACCGGCAAGCTCTAATACACGGTCTGCAATAAAGTCTTTTCTTGTTCTGTTACTTTCAACAATCGCGCTCATCATATTCTGAGGCACATCGTTATAATTTGCTAGGAGTTGTTTAGTGTCCTTAGGCAGGCAGTATCCGCCGTAGCCAAAGGATGGATTATTATAGTGTGTGCCGATACGAGGATCAAGACATACTCCGTTTATGATTGCCTGAGTGCTTAGACCTTTAAGCTCTGCGTATGTGTCAAGCTCATTGAAATATGACACACGGAGAGCAAGATATGTGTTTGCAAATAGTTTAACGGCTTCGGCTTCTGTAAATCCCATGAAAAGAGTGTCAATATTTTCTTTGATAGCTCCCTGCTGTAAAAGTGCAGCAAAATCCTGAGAGACTTTCTTTAGCTTATCGTCTTTTAAGTCTGTAGAAACGATGATGCGACTTGGATAGAGATTATCATATAAAGCCTTTGATTCTCTAAGAAATTCAGGGCTGAATATGATATTTCGGGTATTATATTTTTTCCTGACTGATTCGGTATAGCCGACAGGAATAGTTGATTTTATGACCATGATGGCATTAGGGTTTACATCGAGAACAAGTTCAATAACGGCTTCAACAGCAGAAGTGTCAAAATAGTTCTTTTTGCTGTCGTAATTGGTAGGTGCAGCAATGACCACGTAGTCAGCATTTTTATAAGCTGCTTTTCCGTCAAGGGTGGCAGTGAGATTGAGTTCCTTTTCTGATAAATATCTTTCTATATATTCATCCTGAATAGGTGATTTTCGATTGTTAATCATATCAACTTTTTCGGGAATGATATCTACTGCAGTGACATGGTTGTGTTGTGCAAGAAGTGTGGCAATGGAAAGACCTACGTATCCGGTGCCGGCAACTGCAATGTTGAGAGGTGCAGGACTTTTAAGCTTATTGCTTTTGGCATCGGTAAACACGTCATCTAAATCAAAGCCAAGTGCATCACCAAGAGCTTCAAGCTGTGGAATAAGCGGGAGATAATCCTGCTGTTCAAGTCTGCTGAGCTGAGCCCGATTGATGCCGGTCATATCAGATAACTGTTTTTGTGTCATATTAAGCTCTTTGCGTTTAGATGATACTATTTGCGCTAAGAGGGAAGGTGATAGTTTTTTCATTTTAATCCTCCGTTTATAATGGTTTTAATATGTGCTGTATATTTGATAAAATAATTGATGTTTAAAACATAATACATGGTAATGTTAACAAAAATAACATTGTTGTATATATGCGTACAACAAGAAAAATTGTATTAATAATACCACTGAACAGATAATAAAGCAATAATAAAAGCTGAATTAAAATATAATTGTCAAAAATCAAAAGAATAACAGTGAGAAATGTTAATATAAATAACATGTAAAAGCGTTAATATTATGGAATTTATTCATTTTTATTGTTATACTATATTTTATGGATATATATCAGATTTGGGTCACGCACAATCCTGCATGGACCCGGCGGGAAATCATATTTTTTGTGGTTGTATTTACTATTGTTACAATTATTGAAGCAGGACAGGTACACAGACACAGGGTAAAGGTGTATCAAGCAATTGCATCGTTACTTTTGCTGGCATTTATAGCAATTGTATATGCCTCAACCGTGTTTACACGTAATCCGATGCCATATGCCAGGTACAAGCTTGAATTGTTCTGGTCATACAAATATATTTTAAATGGAAATATGTATTATGCTAAGGAATGCTTCCTGAATTTTCTATTGTTGATGCCGGTTGGATTATTGCTTCCATATGTGTTTGATAGAAAAATAAGCTGGTGGAAGGGCTTATTATGTGGCATTATACTATCCGGGGGAGTAGAGGTTTTACAATTGATACTGAGAAGAGGACTGTTTGAATGGGATGACATATTTCATAATAGTTTGGGATGCATGCTTGCAACAGTGATTAGTAGCTGCGTTTATAGCACTATATCAAAGCTTTTTGGTAAAAATAAATAAAATTGTGTAGGGTGTATACAAAACAGTGAAAAAACTAACAAAATTTTATGGGGGGTAGACAAGGAATAGTCTGTTGTTGTAATATTACTAAGGTGTGTATTTAGATAAATTTTACATTATATGATAAAGAGGATTATGAAAGATGAAACAAATGAAAAGTAAGGGGTTTATGGGGCTTGAACATTGGAAATTGATTGCGCTATATTTATTGATTTATGATATTGTCACAATTAATCTTTCTTATTTTATCGGATTATGGCTTCGTTTTGATTTGCAGTATTCAAAAATACCTTCAGAGTATCTTATGGCATTTATTAAATTTGCACCATTTTATACGGTATTTAGTATAATTGTATTCTATATGATGCATATGTATAATAGTTTATGGCGTTTTGCAAGTTTTAATGAGCTGACATCAATAATGATGGCAACTGTTGTTACAGGAACCGCTCATGTTGTGGGAATAACATTGTTTGTACGACGGATGCCGATTGCTTATTATGTTTTTGGAATATGTGCGCAGTTTATTTTTACAACCGGTATTCGATTTGGATATCGTTTTGTAAATCTCGAAAGAGCAAAACGTGAAAAAACTGAGAAGTCAGCGCATGTTAAGCATCATGTGATGGTTATAGGTGCAGGTGCTGCCGGTATGACAGTTCTTAGGGAATTGCATAATTCAAGAGAGCTTACTTCACGAGCTTGTTGTGTAATTGATGATAATCCTAATAAGTGGAATCGTTTTATAGAAGGCACACCTATAGTTGGTGGCAGAGATACAATTCTTGAGAATGTTGAAAAATATGATATAGATACAATTATGCTTACTATGCCCTCGGCATCAGCGAAAGATAAGCGTGATATCCTTAATATATGCAAAGAAACTAATTGCGAGCTCAAGAGCCTGCCGGGGATTTACCAGTTGGCAAATGGTGAGGTCCTTCTTTCAAAGATGAAAAGCGTTGCTATTGAGGATTTGCTGGGAAGAGACCAGATTAAGGTTGATATGGCTGAGATTTTTAAACAGCTCAAGGGTAAGACTATCCTTGTTACAGGAGGAGGCGGTTCCATTGGCAGTGAGCTCTGTCGTCAGATTGCAGCCCATGAGCCAAAGCAGCTTATTATCTTTGATGTATATGAGAACAATGCATACGAGATTGAGCAGGAGCTCAGACGAAAGTATAAGGATAGATTGAATTTAGTCGTTTTGATAGGATCTGTCCGTGATACAAGACGAATTGACATGGTGTTTGAAAAGTTCAGACCTGATATTGTATATCATGCGGCAGCGCACAAGCATGTACCATTAATGGAAACCAGTCCTAATGAAGCTATCAAGAATAATGTTGTGGGTACCTATAAGACAGCGTATGCTGCATTGAAATATGGTGCTCAGAAGTTTGTGTTAATTAGTACTGATAAGGCAGTTAATCCAACTAATATAATGGGTGCCAGCAAAAGGCTTTGTGAGATGGTTATTCAGAGCATGGATGTTATCAGCAGAACAGGCAAAAACAATCTTCTTCCGCTGTTACACGCTCATAGGGATGTAGATGATCCTATGGACAGAGCAGATGTTGGGGTTGGAAATGATGTACAGGAGAATACAGTTAGTAAAGCTAAGAATCGTACACAGTTTGTTGCAGTTCGTTTTGGTAATGTGCTTGGAAGCAATGGCTCGGTAATCCCACTTTTTAAGAAACAGATTGAAGCAGGCGGACCTGTAACAGTTACACATCCTGATATAGTACGTTATTTCATGACAATTCCGGAGGCTGTAAGCCTTGTGCTTCAGGCCGGTACATATGCAGCCGGTGGAGAAATATTTGTATTAGATATGGGTGAACCGGTAAAGATAGACTCACTTGCACGAAACCTTATAAAGTTATCAGGATTTGAACCTGATGTAGATATAAAAATCAGTTATTCGGGACTTCGCCCTGGTGAGAAGCTTTACGAGGAGAAGCTTATGGCAGAGGAAGGTCTTAAGAAAACAGATAATGACCTGATTCATATCGGACAGCCGATAACATTTGATACTGAAAAATTCCTTGGACAGCTTGAAACATTGGCAGCAGAGAGCTATGAAAACAGTGATCATATAGTTGAACTTGTAGAAAGCATTGTGACTACTTTCCATCCGGTTGGGGCACATCCTACGGGGCATGAGGTGTAGTCTATAGTATATTTTGCAATAATAATATTTTAAGATATATTTAAAACGTGGTACATTTTATTGTACTGCGTTTTTTTAATGTTATAATAAACAAGTTTAATGAAAATATAAAATATGGTTGCGAAAGGAAATAACAAATGACTAAAAAAAGTAAAAGAACAAAGTGGATTGTTTTTGCAGGAATAATGCTTATAATACAACTTATAGCAGAAATTGTTTTAATTTGTATGACATTAAAGACAAAAATGCTACCTCAAAAATATATTATAGTAGTTACTATAGGACTGGTTTTTGTTGAATTTATAGTTTTTTCATTGATATATGTTGGACAGAATAGGAAAAAAATAAAAGGAACTGCATTTTTTTAGACGAATAATAGGAACTGTTCTTTCGACAGTAATGATATTTTGTTGTGTATTAGGAACGTATGCGCTTAATAGAGGCATGGGAACACTTAATAGGGTAACAGACAGCAAAAAAGTTGAGGAAGACAAAGTGGCTGTTTATGTTATGGATAATGATTCAGCACAAACTATAGATGATGCAAAGAAATATAAATTTGCATATACGAAATCATATGGTTATGAAGATACAAAAAAGGCGATAGAAGATATTAATGAAAAGATAGATGATGAAATTGACAAAAAATCATATGCATCAGCAGTTGAAATGGTAGAGGCTCTGTATAGTGGAGAAACAAAAGCTATGATACTTAACTGTTCATATGAATCGGTTATCACCGACGTAGAAGGATATGAAGATTTTAGTAGTAGAACACGCATAATATATGAGTACACAAGAACTTATGAGGTAGATAATAATTCTGAAAGTGAACAGAAAGATAATGATATTGATGTTACAGAGGATGCGTTTATTGTATATATCAGTGGATCTGATACTAGATCAAAAAAACTAACAAAAAGTCGCAGTGATGTAAATATTTTGGCTATAGTTAATCCTAAAAATCATCAGATTTTACTATTGAATACACCACGTGATTATTATGTGGAGCCTTCAATTGCACCAGGGGAAAAGGATAAACTTACTCACTGTGGATTATATGGTATAGATTGTTCAATGGATACCTTAAAAAATTTATATGGTTTAAATGAAATAAATTATTATGGTCAGATTAACTTTACGGGATTTGAAACATTGGTTGATGAGATTGGAGGTATTACAATTAATTCAGATTCAGCTTTTCAATCTACATTATATCCACAATATAAATTTGTTAAAGGGGAGAATGATGTAAAAGGTGAGAAAGCATTGGCATTTGCAAGAGAAAGATATGCGCTTGGAGATGGCGATAATGCCAGAGGCCGTCACCAGATGGAAATAATTAAAGCTGTAATTGAAAAGATGACGAGTTCAACAGCTCTTCTTACGAATTATTCCGGCATTATGGATAGCTTAGAGGGAATGATTTCAACAGATTTTGCCAGTGATGATATTTCAGCTCTTATAAATAAGCAACTTTCAGATGGTGGCACTTGGGATATTAAGACATTTGCTACAGAGGGCGAGGGAGCTAGTAAAAAGACATATTCAATGCCAACTCAGAGAGCGTATGTATGCGTACCTGATGATAGCAGTGTGCAACAGGCTAAACAGCTTATAAAGAAAGTAATGAATGGTGAGATGATTTCTGATGATGATTTAAAGATTACACAAAAAGGAGATTAGAGGAATATGTCAAATTGTTTCAATCCGGCAAATATTCTTTTGCCAAACGATGGTATAGATATGGAAAAATGGTCAGTTATCGCCTGTGACCAGTTCACAAGTCAGGCTGATTATTGGGATGCTGTGGAAAAGTATGTGGCTGATGCACCGTCAACGCTTAATGTGGTGTTTCCCGAAATATATCTGGGAACAATTGAGAATCAGGAGAATGATTGCAATTCGTCAGGGGATGGTGTCAAAAATGACAAAGAAACCGGCAGGAAAACAAAATATGCTTCAATGACAGATGACGAGAGAATCAAATATATTAATACCACTATGGATACATATCTCAAAGATGGAACCTTAAAGCAAGCGGTGGCAGATGGCTACGTGCTTGTTGAGCGTACTACGGAGTCAGGGGTGCGTCTTGGAATAGTAGGACTTATTGATCTTGATGACTATGATTTCGACCTGAAAAAGAAGACTCTCATCAGAGCAACAGAGGGAACAGTAATCTCACGTATACCTCCGAGAGTGAAAATAAGAGAGAATGCAGCTATTGAGCTGCCACATGTTATGCTGCTTGTTGATGATCCTATAGACAGACAAAATATTGATGGATGCCAGGGTGCTACACAGGAAGATGCAGTAAATATAGCAGCTGTAAAGCATGGAATAATCGAGTATGTGTATGCTATCAGGGATACTCTTCGTAAGCTTTACGATACAGAGCTCATGCAGGGTGGCGGACATATCCGCGGCTATGCTATCGAGGGTGAGGCAGCAAAGCAGGTGACAGAGGCATTTGCAGCAAAACAGAATAGCTGTGGAGGCTTTTTGTTTGCAGTAGGTGATGGAAACCATTCGCTTGCAACAGCGAAGACCTGTTGGGAAAATATCAAAAAATCAGGAAAATTCACAGAGGAGCAGTTGAAAAACCATCCTGCAAGGCATGCTCTTGTGGAAATCTGTAATCTGCACAGTGAGGCACTTGGGTTTAAGCCTATTCACAGACTGCTTAAAAATGTTGATGTAAAGGACATGCTGTCGTTTTTCGAAGCTGAAATCACAAAACAAGGACTTGAGAGCGCTGAGGGCGATGAGATAGTATTTGAGTATGTTGAATCAGGCGCTACCGCAATAAAGAATTCCGGAATTAATATCACAAATAGAGGTGACCGCCTCCCGGTTGAGATACTCCAGGGTATTTTAGATAAGTATCTTGAGATACATGATAATGTGTCGATTGACTATATTCATGGTGATGAAGCACTTCACGGATTGGTTAAGGAGACTAAGGGATGTGGAATCTTTCTTCAGTCGATAGACAAGAGCACATTATTCCCTGCAATCAATGCGGGTGGGGTGCTGCCTAGAAAGACATTCTCAATCGGAGAAGCGAATGAGAAGAGATATTATATGGAGTGTCATAAGATATCTATGTAGCTTTGATTTATATACATATGTTAATTTTATCATATTTAGGGAAAATCTTCTTTTAGTATTATAATTATTTAACAAATAATGTTATTTTACTACACAAAGATATTTATTAAGTGTATAATAATACAAAAATAAATTTCACAAGGGGAAAACAATGGGAAAATACTTTGGAACAGACGGCTTCCGTGGAGAAGCTAATGTCAATTTAACAGCAGAGCATGCATATCAGATCGGTAGATTTTTAGGCTGGTATTATGGAGAGCTTAAGAAACAGAAGCAGCTCGACGAGCCGGCAAAGATAGTAATAGGAAAGGATACAAGACGTTCAAGCTATATGTTTGAGTATTCACTTGTATCAGGACTTACAGCATCGGGAGCAGATGCATATCTATTACACGTTACCACAACTCCATCAGTGGCATATGTAGCAAGAACCGATGATTTTGATTGTGGAATCATGATTTCAGCAAGCCACAATCCATACTATGATAACGGAATCAAGCTTATCAACGGCAATGGAGAGAAGATGGATGAGGAGACAATTCTCCTTGTCGAGGACTATATAGACGGCAAGCTCCGCCTGTTTGGGCAGGAGTGGAAGGAGCTGCCTTATGCACATAAGGACGCTATTGGATGCACAGTGGACTATGTGGCAGGCCGTAACCGTTACATGGGATATCTCATCTCACTCGGAGTATATTCGTTCAAGGGCATGAAGGTTGGTCTTGACTGTGCCAACGGAAGCTCATGGAACATGGCAAAGTCTGTTTTTGAGGCACTCGGAGCAAAGTGCTATGTTATTAACAATGAGCCAAATGGTCTCAACATCAATAATAATGCAGGCTCTACACATATTGAGGGCTTACAGAAATATGTAGTGGACAATGGTCTTGATGTAGGCTTCGCATATGATGGAGATGCTGACAGATGTCTCTGTGTAGACGAGCTCGGAAATGTAATCACAGGAGATCATATCCTTTACATTTATGGAAAGTACATGAAAGAAAGAGGAAAGCTTGATAACAATACTGTTGTAACAACTGTTATGTCAAACTTTGGACTCTACAAGGCCTTTGATGAGATAGGAATCGGCTACGCAAAGACTGCAGTAGGTGATAAATATGTATACGAGTACATGCAGCAGAACGGTTGCCGCATCGGCGGAGAGCAGTCAGGACATATCATCTTCTCTAAGTATGCATCAACAGGTGATGGTATCCTTACCAGCCTTAAGATGATGGAGGTCATGATGGCTAGGAAACAGAAGATGAGCCAGCTCTGTGAGGGACTTAGTATCTACCCACAGGTACTTCAGAATGTGCGTGTGGCTGACAAGGCGGAGGCACTTGCAAACCCTGATGTTCAGGCAGCCATCGAACAGGTTACTGCAGAACTAGGTGATACAGGACGTATACTTGTGCGTGAGTCGGGTACAGAGCCTGTTATCCGTGTCATGGTTGAGGCAGAGAGCGAGGAAATCTGCCAGAAATATGTGGATATGGTTGTTGCAAAATTAAAATAAAGGATAATGCCAAGGATAATATACATAATATACAAAAGCTGTGTGAGAATATCATGCAGCTTTTGTTGTTATATGTGTTCATAAGTAAGTGAATTAAGATAAATAAAGTGGATATAATTAAATCTGAGGAGAGAATATTTTATGCCTGGAATCTTAATTATTTTTATATTATGTGCCGGTATTATTGTAATTGGTATAATATTGTGTATAATTATTAAAGTGAGTCATATGTCTGATGACGAGCAGAAAAAGGACGATGAACGACAGCTTGAGTTCATTCGTGCCTACAAGGAGCATAAAAAAAGACATTGAGTTTAAAGGATTATATAATAATAGACATACAGGAAAAGTTCAAATATCTTCCGTCAGCGGTATATCTGGCTTTAATCTGCATTGCGATGTATATTTTTGTGTGTCTGCTGCGATATCTTTTCACAATGAGAGAGGTATCACAGGCAGATGAGAGAAGAAAAAAGATAGTGGGCAAAATCTGGCATATGCTGTTCTGCGGCACCTTTGTGGCCTATATGTATACGCTTATAATGATAGTGTATTATTCAAGGGAGCCGGGAAGCCGAACAGGTGTCGCCGATATGGTGCTGTGGAGCACATGGGGCATGACACTTCAGATGCACGCTTATTTTATAGAAAATATAGTATTGTTTATACCATTTGGGCTTTTATTTCCACTGGTTTTTAAAAATTGGATGAGATGGTTTACAATACCTGTTGGTGCTCTTATAAGCGCAGCAATTGAGTACACGCAGCTGGTTACCGGCAGGGGATATTGTCAGCTTGATGATTTTGTGACAAATACGGCAGGAGCAGCAATCGGATTTTTTATTTATTTGATATTATATGCAGGGTGGCTGGTATGGAAAAAAATAAGATAAGCATTGTGGTACCATGCTTTAACGAGAAAGGGGCTCTGCCTCTTTTTTATAATAAAATAACTCAGGTGTTTAATCAGATGAGTCAAGAGAGTGAGACAGCGGGATTGTCCTATGAACTGATTATAGTGGATGACGGTTCTATGGACGGGACACTCGATGTCGCAAAGGAGCTTGCTGTAAATGATTCCGGTGTGAAATACATATCCTTTTCACGCAATTTTGGCAAGGAGGCAGCCATGTATGCAGGCTTGCAGCATGCTGTGGGGGAATATGTGGCGATAATGGATGCTGACCTTCAAGATCCGCCGGATATGCTGCCTGAGATGTACAAGGCTCTTATGGAAGAAGGTTATGATGCTGTCGGTACAAGGCGAGTGACACGCAAAGGTGAACCAGCGATTAGATCTTTTTTTGCCAGAAAGTTCTATAGGCTCATGAGCAGAATATCAAAGGCAAATATGGTTGATGGGGCACGTGACTACAGGCTGATGAACAGGAAATACGTGGATGCACTGCTTTCGCTTAAGGAATACAACAGGTTTTCAAAGGGATTGTTTGGCTGGGTAGGCTTTAAGGTGAAGTGGCTTGAGTTTGAGAATGTAAACAGAGTGGCAGGTGAGACAAAGTGGTCATTCTGGCAGCTCTTTTTGTATAGCCTTGACGGAATAGTGGCATTTTCCAACGCGCCGCTATACATGGCTTCAATAGCCGGAGTGTTCAGCTTTATTGTCGCAATAATTGCAATGCTCTTTATCATTATCAGGAGACTTGTATTCGGAGATCCGGTAGCCGGCTGGGCTTCGACCGTTGTTATCATACTTTTTATAGGTGGGATACAACTGCTTAGCATAGGCATTTTGGGACTTTATCTGTCGAAGCTATATCTCGAGGCAAAGGACAGACCGATATATTTAATAGGAGAATCAAATATAGAAAAATCTACAGAAAAAAATTAAGGCTTTCTTAAGAATTCTTAATTCGATAGCACATGACATTTTTTTCGGATGTTATATGCTATAATTTTTTCGGCAACGTTTATTAATGCATGAAAGAGGACTAAGATGAAAAATGTACTGGAGTGGCTTGAGGCCACAGTAGAAAAATACCCTGACAAGCCTGCATTTTCGGATACTGAATGCAGCATTACGTTTGCGCAGGTGTATGATATAGCAAGAAATACAGGAGCATATCTGATAGAACAGCTTGGAGTGGACAGAACCCCTGTTGCAGTATTTGCCGGAAGGAAA
>ENA-OQDT01001416-OQDT01001416.1-human-gut-metagenome-genome-assembly--contig:-NODE-1416-length-14023-cov-3.791379_pt1 | contig 14023 bp, 13 predicted proteins | sample MGYA00242786_ERZ504617 | MGnify/ENA primary metagenome ERZ504617 (study PRJEB26092, sample SAMD00036337) | human gut metagenome | host: Homo sapiens | study: EMG produced TPA metagenomics assembly of...
GCAGCGCGGCAAAAACGTGCTGCTCGGTCACATGAAGCCCCCGGATGTCGTTCAGGCCGCAGTCGTTGCACTCGCAGACCACCGGGTTCACGCTGCCGGTGGTCTCGCAGATGTCGGGGTTTTTCTCCAGCATATACTTTACCAGCGCGGTCTGCGCCGTGCCCACGCTGAGGGTGTTGGTAAACAGGATGGGCGTTTCCAGCGTGCCCAGCTCGTCGATCTGCACAAGGCCGGTGGTCTTGCCAAAGCCGTTGATGACATAGCTGGCCGCCAGCACTTTTTCGTGGAAAATATCCCCTTGGTGTGGCAACAGCGCCGTTACACCCGTCTGCACTACGCCGTCTGCCAAGGTGCAGTGCCCTACCGTCACCCCCGGCACATCGCTGATCTTATCCCGCGCACCTTTGGGCAGCGTGCCCACCTGAAAACCCCATTCGTTTCCTGCAATGCCCATCGTAGCTCCTCCTTGTTTTTTCTAAGGTGTATCATAGCATTTCTCCTGCCAAAAGTAAACCGCTGTAACAGACCGGGGCGCATATAGAAAAAGAGGCTGCCGCACAGCTATCTCCCTGTGCAGCAGCCCTTTGCTATTTTTTACGCCGCAGTGCGGTGTCCATCAGGAATGCTCCACCAGACGGAAAAGCCCCTTGAACTTTTCCCAGCAGGCCACCACCCGTTCGCGCTGCACAAAATCATTGAGGTGCCGCTGCATTTTCCGTCGGCCACGATCTTCTGAGCGCCGCATAGGAGACCAGAAAGTTTGCCAGCCACCCTGCCGGGACGGCAAGCCAGACAAAGGCAATACCAAAGCGCGGTGCACAGAGCAGAGCAACGGACAGGCGGATGGCAAGGTTTACCATGTTGGCAATGAGGAACGGGCGCATGATGCCAAGCCCGCGCAGGACGCCATCGGTCGCCATCTTGATGCCCATGAAGATGAAGAAGTAACCCAGCCACCGCATATAATCACCGGACACCTGATAGGCCAGCGCCGTTCCGTCCTTGCCCAGAAACAGCGAGGAGATCTGGGTGTGCAGGGTTTCAATGACCGCAAAGGCAATGACCGCAAAGCACAGGTCCAGCACCAGCGCAGCATGGTAGCCTTTTTTAGAGGCGGTCGATCTTCTTTGCACCAAGATTCTGGGAGATATAGGGCGAGACCGCATTGCCGATGGAGACAAAGATCAGCGAGAAAACATTTTCTACCCGCATCGTTGCTGCATATCCGGCAAGCGCCTGTGTGCCAAAGGGGTTTACCACCGCCTGCACGATCATCATGCCGATGGACACGGTGGACTGCTGCAAGACCGATGGCACCGCAATGCGAAGCATGGAATACAGCTCCTGCCGATCGAACTTATTAAAGGGGCTTTTATATTGCCGCATCCGGTGCAGGAAGATCAAAAACGAAAACACCGCAGAAATGCCCTGTGCGATCAACGTGGCAAGTGCTGCGCCAAACACGCCCAAGCCAAGCCCCGCCACCATCCAGAGATCCATAAAAATATTCAGGATGGAGGAAAAGATCAGCAGACCCAGCGGGATCCTAGACTCCCCAATGGAGGTAAACATGGTGGAAAGAATGTTGTACATGAACAAAAACGGGAAGCCCACAAAATAGACCCGCAGATACAGCACCGCATCCTCCAGAATGTCGGCGGGGGTCTGTAAGCCGCTCATCATAGCACGGGAAAAGCTAAAGCCAAAAACGCCAAGGACAACGCTCAAAACCAGAAAGCTGAGCAGGGACGTTGACACGATGGTTTTCATTTTGCCATAGTTTTTAGCGCCAAAATAGCGGCTTACCAGCACACCGGCACCCACACCGGCACCCAGCGCCACGCAAATAAAAACATTGGTCAGCGCAGCACAGGCACCGACAGCCGCCAGTGCCGAGGAGCCGACAAACTGACCGACTATGATGGAATCTGCCATGTTATAGACCTGCTGAAAAAAGCTGCCAAGGATCATTGGCATTGCAAAAACCGTCAGCGCTTTCAGCGGCGCATCTGTAATCAGATATTCATCTTTCGACATGATCTATTTCCTTTCAAGCTGTGTTTCTCTTCAATTTTTTTAAATTTGCTCTGGCCAAGTATACCACGCTTTTTCCCTACTGAAAAGCTCCCGCTTGCATTCTCGCAAACTGCTTTTATAACGTCCCGTTTCCCTTTCTCTCGTCTTGACAAGCCCTTTTCTTCCGATTACAATACCAAAAAGAGCCGGCGGGCGGTCTTTTTGCTGCCTGCTGCCACAATCTTCCGGGAAAGGAACTTTTTCATGGAACCAAAAACAAAACAATCTCTGCTCGTTACCGTGGTAGGGGTAACGCTTTTTGTAGCGCTGCTGCGGCTTTCTGACGTTCTGGCCTTTGCCGCAAAGCTGATAGATCTGGTACTGCCCATTCTGGCGGGCGGCATTCTGGCGCTTTTTATCAACGTGCCCATGACCGGTCTGGAAAAGCGGCTGAACCGCCTGTTCGGCAAGGCCAAAAAGCAGCCCTCGGCGAAAGCCATCCACCTTCTCAGCTTTTTCATCACCCTGCTGGGCGTTGTGCTGGTGCTGGTATTGGCGCTGACCCTACTGATCCCGGAGCTGGTGCAGTCCTTCCACAGCCTGTATGTGCAGATCGAGGCCAATATTCCCCGCTGGACTGCCTATCTCAACGCACAGGATGCTGACATGGGCTGGCTGATGAACTGGCTGGAGGGCATCAACTGGGAGCAGCTGCTGCACAAGGTCACCGCAAGCATCGACACGGTGCTGGTCAATGCGGTAGGGGCTGTCTCTGCCACGGTGAATATCGCGATCACCGCCTCGTTTGCGCTGATCATCTCCGTCTATATGTCCCTTAGTACGGAGAGCCTCGGCCACCAAGCCCGCACGCTGGTGTGCGCCTACCTGAAGCCCGCCCACGCCGCCGGGGTGCTGAAGTTCTGCCGGCTGTTCCGGCAGTCCTTTGCAAACTTTTTAACGGGACAATGCAGCGAGGCAGTGATTCTTGGCGTTCTGATGGCTCTTGCATTTTCCGTTTTCAAGATCCCCTACGGCAGTCTGGTGGGCGTGCTCACCGCCATCTGCGCCATCATCCCCTATGTGGGTGCACTGATCTCCTGCGTGGTCAGTGTGTTCCTTGTGCTGTTGGTAGACCCTGTGCTGGCGGTGCGCTGCCTGATCGTGTACCTTGCCGTGCAGTTTGTTGAAAACCAGTTCATTTATCCCCCGTGTGGTGGGAAAATCCGTGGGGCTTTCGCCGCTATACACCCTTATTGCCGCCATGATCGGCGGAAAGCTTTTTGGCATCATCGGCATTATCTTCTTTATCCCCCTGACAGCGGTGGTCATCGAGCTTGTAAAAGAGGACACCTTTCGGCGTCTGCGCGCAAAAGAGCCCCTGCAATAAAACAGCGTGCCCGGAATACCATACCCCCTGATACCCTTCCCCGGTGTCAGGGGTATTTTTATGCCGTGCAGCTGCAAAGCACGCGGTTGTTCGCCCTTTTCCACGCAAAATCCTTCAAAAAACAGCTTGAAACACTTTTGTTACAATGATACAATATGATTGTTATTTTATGGGAAAATCGGCGTATGCCCCGTGCGGACAGGCCGCGAGCGTAGGGGTTCCTGTGGGGTGTGTAAGAATCGCTAAGGTAGCACTGCGCTCCTGCACTTGCGCAGTACTGCCTTCCGAAAATGTGAGGAAAGTATATTTATATGATAAAAAAGATCTCCCGCCGCTCCTTTTTGCAGGCTTGCAGCGTTGCAGCTGCCACGGCAGCGCTGACCGCCTGCGGCGGCGGCAAGGCTGAAAGCAAAACAGCAGATGCGCACGAAGCCGTCACCTTTATGGCACCTTATAAGGAGATAGAAGCCTTTATTGAGCAGGTGCACAGCGTTTACCCGGAAGTGAACATCGAGGTCGTGCCATACAGCGGCGATAACACCACCACCTGTTTGCAGAATATGTTTGCGGCAGGCGACCTGCCGGACGTCTGCACCTTGACCTACTACGACCCCAGATCGATCTGGTCTCCGACAAACTGCTGGACCTTTCCGGCTACGATTTTACGGATAACTATGTGGAGTCCCGTCTGCAGGACGTGTTCGACAACGGTGCCATCTATCTGCTGCCCTCGGTTTACAACTGCTACGGCATCACCTACAACAAGACCCTGCTGCGGGAACACGGCTGGGAGCGCCCAATTCTTTCGCTGAGCTGGAAGTGCTGGCTGCAAAAGCCAAGAAGCCGGGTCGATCTCTGCCTGTCGCAGATCCAGTACCCGGGCTACGGTTTCCAGTATCTGTGCAACATTGCAGATGCCGATTTCCTTGGCACGCTGGACGGCAGACTGTGGCAGAAGGATTATCTTTCCGGCAAGGCAAACGTCAGCAACACCCCCGGCATGATGCAGGCAATGGCGTATGTCAAAAAGTGGAAGGACATCGGGATGCTGAACGACTCCGGCGATGCTCTTGACGACAATGTGACCCTGCAGAGGATGGCCGAGGGGAATACCCTGTTTTTGATCGGAAACACCAACGGCATTGTGGAGGCAGACGGCAACGCCGATAAATTCGGCCTGATGCCCTATCTTTCCGAGGACGGCACCCAGAACGTTTTTGTGCTGAATGTGAACCGCTTCTACGGTCTGAATAAAAAGCTGAAACAGAACCCCCAAAAGCTGGAAGATGCGCTCAAGGTGATGCGTGTGCTTTCCACCGTTGCAGGCACCAGCGCTCTGCAGCCCGCAACGGCGCTGAAAAGCAGCCTGTTGCCCTTCAAGGGTGCAAAGGCAGACGGCACCTACTATGCCGACATCGCCGATACCCTGAACGCAGGCAACACCGCGCCCTTTATCTATTCCGGCTGGGAAAACACCTTCGTGACCACCGGCCTTAAAATGCTGGACTTCATGAAGGGCAACGCCACCATGGAGGATGTCATCCGTCAGCTGGACGAGGATCAGGACAGTGTGGTGAACAACACCCCGGATGTCATCACTACCGTTACGGAGGAGCTTTCGCAGCAGGACTGCGCCATGCTGGTAGGCCGCTGCTTTGCACAGGCTACCGGCAGCGACCTTGCGCTGGTCTCGCTGAGCACATGGATCCCCGGCAACCCCACCGAGCAGAACCACCACGGCGTAGCCGCCAAGCTGTACGCCAAGGGCATTACGGATTACGACCTTTCGGTCATCCTGCCCACCGGCTGGAACCGCACCATCCAGACCGTCACCCTGACCGGGCAGCAGATCAGCGACCTGCTGGCTTCTGGCTACGATGCCTACGGCAACGGCAAGGGCTACCCCTATGTGCTGGTAAGCCCGGTGCAGCCGGAAGCCGGCAAGACCTATCAGGTTGCCATCTGCGGTGTGAGCGACCGGCTGGCTGCCGAAGCAACGGTGACAGACAGCGGCGTGGTGGGCATGGATGCCGCAAAAACCTTCTTTGGTGCTTACACCACCATCAGCCGGGCAGACACCGCATGGAGTTGAATAAAACGGACAGGAGATACTGGATGTGAACAACAAAATCTATAAAAAGCTGTTTGTGGGCTTCGGCTTTGTCAGCATCGTGTTGATCCTGACCCTTTTTGTCATGAGCCAGACCTACATCCAAAACCTTGTCTACCACGAGCGTCTGAGCCAGATGGAAGAGGTCACCCACCAGATGTTCCACAGTCTGGAGGATGTGATCGACAACCACTGGGACGAGGTGGATGTGCAGTGTAATTATTTGTACTACACCCCGCTGGAGACCGATACCGATCTCTACCGCTATCTGAAAAAGCTGTCGGAGCTTTCCAATTACCATGAAAAACAGATCGAACTGATCGCCGTGGATAATGCCGGGCGTTATTATACCGAGTATGGCCGCACGGGTCTGCTGCGGGAAATGAACTATCTGGAAAACGCGCCGCAGCGGGTCAGCTATGTTTCCAATTCGCTGACCGTGGACGACTCCCGGATGGTGTTTCTGGAACAGCTCTCCACCCCCATCACACTGCAAAGCGGAGAGAAAGAGATCACCCTGCGCTACTTTGGTATTTCGCAGAGCATGACCCAACTGAACGATTATTTCCGCTGCGACGCCTACGAAAATAACAACAGCGTCTATGTACTGGACAACAACGGTTTCAAGCTGTTCAACGCCAATGATACCGAGCTGTTGAAGGGGCACAACGTATACACCGTGCTCTCCCAGATGTCCTATCTGCACGGTTCTTCCTTTGCAGTAGCAAAGGAGCGGCTTGCCCGCACAGGCTCCTGTTATTCCAACGCTGTGCTGGACGGAACTGAGTATTACTACGCCTGAAGCAGATGGAAAACGCCCAGTGGACGCTGGCGTTCCTTGTTCCAGCAGAATATGTGGCCGTGAATACGCAGAAGCTGGTCAATATCGTCATGGCCGTTATTGTAGGCTTTGCAACGGTGTTTTCGATCATGGCAGTCATCGCTGGCTGGTTCCCTTTTGCGGGAAAAAGCAGCAGCGGGAGCTGCAGGCTGAAAAAAAAGACGAACCTCCGTCTGGAGCAGTATAACGTCCAGCTGACGCAGGCCAACGACGAGATGCGGCGGGCGCAGGATGCTGCCGCCGAGGCGTTACAGTCCGCCGAGCGTGCCAGCAAAGCCAAGACGGACTTCCTTTCCAACATGAGCCACGATATCCGCACCCCCATGAACGCCATCATCGGCATTACCACCCTGATGAAAAACGAGCTGCACGAGCCGGAAAAGCTTGCCGAGCATCTGGGCAAGCTGGAAAGCTCCGGTCAGCTGCTGCTGGGCATCATCAACAATATTCTGGATATGAGCCGCATCGAGAGCGGCAAGACCACCCTGCATGTGGAAAAGATGAACCTGCCCCAGCAGATCAGTCAGCTGGACAGCATCATCCGGCAGCAGGCAGGTCAGCGCAGTCAGACCTTTACGGTAAGCACCAATCTGCAGCACGAAAACGTGCTGGCCGACCCCAACCGTCTGAATCAGGTGCTGATGAACATCCTCTCCAATGCGGTCAAGTATACGCCCACCGGCGGGCACATCCGGTTGGAGGTGGAAGAGCTGCCCCGGAACGAGCACTACGCCCGGTACCGCTTTGTGGTGCAGGATGACGGCATCGGCATGAGCGCGGACTACCAAAAGACCCTTTTCGACCCCTTTACCCGGGAGGAGTGCTCCGGCACCAACAAGGTGCAGGGCACGGGTCTGGGTATGGCGATTACCAAAAGCGTCATAGACCTGATGGGCGGTTCCATCAGCGTGGAGAGCGCCACCGGCAAGGGCACCCGCTTTGAGGTGGTGCTGGAATTCCCCATTGACACCGAAGCGGACACGGTGCAAAAGGCGCAGGCGCTCCCGGAGGAAGAAGAGACCACTTCTCCCCTGTCCGGCATGAAGTTCCTCTGTGCCGAGGATAACGCCATCAACGCCGAGATTCTGCAAATGCTGCTGGAAACAAAAGGCGCAAGCTGCACCATCTGCCCCAACGGTCAGGAGATCGTGGATGCCTTTGCCAGCGTAAAGCCCGGCGATTATGACATGATCCTGATGGATGTGCAGATGCCGGTGATGGACGGCCTGGAAGCCACCCGCCGCATCCGCAGCGGCGAAAACCCGCTGGGACGCACCATCCCCATCCTTGCCATGACCGCCAACGCCTTCCTTGAGGATATGCAAAAGAGCAAGGAAGCCGGCATGGACGAACATCTGTCCAAGCCTGTAGACATCAGCGCACTGGAACAGGTGGTAAAGCGCTTCCGCGTTACCCCCCCCGAAAATAAATAGCGGTATACAGCGCTTTTGTCGCAAAGCGCCGCATAACCTTGCATAAAAAACTGCTGCCCCTTTGCCCGGACGCTTTGGCATCCGGTACGGGGCAGCAGTTTTTTGCGTTATAGAGGGAATGTTACGCTCAGATGGGCATGGTCTGGTAGAACCAGTCCGAAATGGCCTTGCGGGTGTCGGCGAAGAACTTTTTCACCGGGCAGGCGGCATCCCGGGCTTCCTGTTCCAGATCCGTGCCTGCGGGGAAGTTGCGGATGACGGTATACGCCACCGACTGCGGCGGCAGCGACATCATCACAGCCGGGTCGTGCACCACGCAGATCTGCTCGCCTACCGCAAGGGTAGCGGGGTCGGAGGTGGTCTTTTCGTCATGGTCCTGCCAGACGGTGCTGTCGGTAACGATCATCTGATAGGTCTCCTGCTCTTCCGCAGTCACCAGAATGGACTCCACCTTGCCTTCCACGGTGCGGCTGACGCCCTCTACTACACCATAATAATAGAGCTTCTTGGAAAACAGTGCCGAGGCAGAGGGCAGTGCGCTGACGCTGAGCAGCAGCACCGCAAGCAGGCAAAAGAGCGAGCGATAGGTCTTTTTCATAGAAAACCTCCATTTTTGATATTGCAGCGGAGCGCCCGGCGCTCCCGGATGCCTTATTTTACCACAACTACCGTCGGATTTCTATATCCGGGCTTAACTGGCCACGGAAAATCAACTTTTACACAAAAAGGACTGCCGTGTAAAACAGCGCACAGCAGTCCTTTTTTTGCTTTTATCGGTTTATTTGCTGATGGAAAGGGTGCCGAAAGCAGTCTCTTCAAAGTGGCTGCTGTACAGCTCCTGCATCAGCTTGATGAGCGAGAGGGTGTCCTCTGCACCGGCAGTCTCGTAGCAGGAGTGCATCGCCAGCTGGGGCAGACCAATGTCCACACAATTCATGGACACCTGTGCCATGGCCAGATTGCCCAGCGTGCTGCCGCCTACCTTGTCGGAGCGGTTTGCAAAGTACTGCAGCGGCACACCGGCGCGGGCAGCCAGCTCCCGGGCAGCGGCAACGCTCATGCCGTCGCTGGTGTACTTCTGGCCGGCGTGGGTCTTGATGACCACGCCCTTGTTCATGTAGGTGCAGTTGTTCACATCGGTGTGCTCCGGGTGGTTGGGGTGCACAGCGTGGGCGTTGTCGGCGCTGACCATAAAGCTGGAGGCCACCGCGCGGTGGAAGTCCTCGTCGTTGCCGCCAAGGCTCTGGGCAATGCGGTGCAGCACATCGTACAGGAAGGTGGAAGCTGCGCCCTGCTTGGTGCCGGAGCCGACTTCCTCGTTATCAAAGAAGGCCGCCACGCCGATGGAGCGGGCGTTCTTGGCGGTCAGCAGACCTTTCAGGATGCCGTAAACGCACTGCTGGTCGTCCAGACGGCCGCAGGAGATGAATTCCTCGTTGCAGCCCCAGACGGTGGCCTTTTCCCGCACATAGAGGAACAGGTCGCTGCCAAGGATCTGCTCCTCGGACACCTGCAGCTCCTCTGCGATCAGCTTTTTCAGCGCGCCCTCCTCGCAGGCACCGCCCAGCACAGGCAGCATATCCACCTGCTTGTTGAAAGAAGCCTTATCGTTGACCTCGCGGTTCATGTGGATGGCAACGCTGGGGATCATCAACAGGTCGCGGTCCAGTGCCACCAGACGGGATACGATAGCGCCGTTCTCCTGCACCAGCACACGGCCCGCCACAGACAGCGGACGATCCATCCATGTGGCGCAGATCATACCGCCGTAGCCCTCGGTGTTCAGCTTGGTGTAGTTCTGCCCCATGTGGATCTCGGCGTTCTCCTTGATGCGGAAACAGGGAGAATCCGTATGGGCGGCGGCAACGTTGAAGCTGTAATTTTCCAGCTGGTCGCCCATGCGGAAGGCGATGATGCTGGAACCGTTGCGGCAGACAAAGTAGTCCTTGCCGGGTTCCAGCGCCCACTTGCGGCTTTCCAGCAGCTCGGCAAAGCCTGCCTTCAACAGGATATCCCGCACAGCGGCGGTGGTGTGGTATGCGGTGGGGTTGCCGTCGATGAAGGACAGCATTTCACGGACTTCGGATGCGATCATAAAAATAAACCTCCTTGGGTGTATCTGAAAAGAGCCGGTCAGTGCTGACCGGCCCTTTTTAAGCATATTCAGGTTACTTTTTGGCAGCGGTCTGCTCGCGCTTTGCAAGGGCGGGCAGAATGAATCCCAGCACGGTCAGCACTACGGGGGTGATAACGTTCAGTGCAAAGGTAAAGGGGTCCTTATCATACATACCCAGCACGCAGCACACGGCGGTAACGGCAAAGCACCAGCCGCCGAAGAACTTGGCCACGGCCTGATTTTTGACAAAGCGATACTCGGCAGGGATGGTATCGTAGGCGTTGCGCAGGGCGATGTAGGCGGCAAACACCCACAGATAACGCATGGGCATACACACAGAATTCAGCTTGGTCAGCTGGCGCAGAACGGCAGCAGCACCGGGCACGAAGGACTGTGCCAGAATGATGGAGCCGGACAGCACAGCCACCATCTTGATGCCGTTGCTGTGCACACCGTGGGCGTTGACCTTGTGCAGAGCCTGCGGGATGAACTGCTTGGTGTGCTCGTTATCCAGCAGCATACGCAGCGGTGCGTCGATGCTCAAAATCAGCACGGCGAGCTGGCTGATGACGTTGCACAGGGCGTAGATGATCATGAACAGATCGCCCACATGGTAGTACTGACCCAGCTTCTGGAAAGCCCAGTAGGAACTGTTGGCGACATAGGCGTTGAAGCTCTCTGCGCTGGCGTTGATGACGGCGGGGTCGAACATACGGCTCATGGCCAGCGTGCCCAGAATGGCGCAGGTGACCACCATGACGGCCAGCGCGATCATGCCGCGGGGGAAGCCCTTGCTGGGGTTCTCGACCTTATTGACGTAGGGAGAGATCTTCTCGCAGCCACCCACAGCGAACACCAGAATGGACAGAGAAGTAAAGTAGGTGACGTTGAAGTTGGGGATGAGGCTGCTGAAGCTCAGGTTTGCGTGGACGTACTCTGCCGTGGGGTTGATGGCCGGGGCAGCGAACATCATCACGATGTACAGCAGGGACATGACGAAGGTGCAGGTGCCTGCGGCAGTCAGCAGCTTTTTCAGAGGGTTCAGACCCAAGCTTGCAATGTAGCAGCCCAGCAGCAGGATGCAGAAGGTAGCCAGCTGGATGTAGCGGGTGGGGAAGGAATCGTAGGTCTCCGCGTTGCGAAAAATTGCCCAGCTCAGCGCCTTCAAAAAGCCGCTGCCCTTGCTGGCGATGTAGGTGATGTGGCAGGCCCAGTAGGTCCAACCGGCGTAGTAGGCCAGCTTGGCGTTGGTGGTCTGGTGCAGCCAGGAGCTGACGCCGCCGCCCTCGTTTTTAAAGGCAGAGCCCAGCTCACCCACCATCAGCGCATAGGGGATGAAGTACAGGACAAACATAAAGATCCAGCTGAAGATGACCTGCGGACCGTTAAAGTACACAAAGCCGTTGGTAATGTTGCCGAAGCCCCAGACCGTAGAAAAGGCCATGAAGGCAAGGGTAAGCCACGAGATCTTTGTGGCTTTTTCTTTGTTAGACATGCGGACAATTCCTCTCTTTCTTTTCCACACAGGGCGGAAGTTCCTGTAAGAAGGCCGATGTTCCGCATACATTTCGCAATTTTTACCAAAAATACAGCAGTACTCGACCGATCACTTTGATAGTATAGCATAATTGCAGATTGTAGACAATCTGCAATTTCCATAAAATGATTGGTCAAAATTTAGACGGTCAGCCAAATTCCCCTTATTTTGCTGCTTCGTCCGCTGCCTGTGCGGCGCTGTTTGCGCTGCGCATCCGCTCCATGGGCTCCATGTAGTGGGCGTAGACGGCGCGGCAGGCAACCTCGGTGTCGCCGCTTGCCAGCGCCTCGTACAGCTTGGTGTGAATGCCGTTCTGCCGCTGCGCCAGCGTCTCGTGGTTGGAGCCGCTGTTCGCCCCAACAAGCAGGTTGCCGTAGTTCAAGTCGTCCCAGAATTTCAGCAGTCTGGGCAGCCCCGCCCGCTGCACGATGACCGCATGGAAGCGGTTGTCGTTCTCCACGATCTGCGAAAGATCCCCCGGCCGGACATTGCGCATCTCCTCTAAGATGCCGCGCAGGGTGCGCAGATCCTCCTCCGGGAATTTGCAATCAAAATAGCGCAGTGCCGTCATTTCCAGATTTGCCCGCAGCAGGTAGATCTCGTAGGCGTCCTCCGGCTTTACCCGGCGCACCGAGCAGCCCACATTGCGCGAATACTCGACCATGCCCTCCTGTTCCAGCTGCCGCAGCGCCTCCCGGATGGGTGCCCGGCTGGAGCCAAACTCCTCGGCCAGTTTCTGCTCGGCCAGCTTTACGCCCGGCTGCAGCTCCCCGGTAAGGATCTTGCTCCTGATGGCAGAGGTGATACTTTCCCGTAAAGTCTGAAAGGCAAATTCGCCCATGACTTTTATCCCCCTTTTTTCTTCTATACGTTCTTTTTTTGCCGCACGCAGTCCGCAGCCGCTGCCAGTGCAGCCGCAGGCCTGTATTGCGTGCGCCTTATAAGGATACCACGAAATGGTAGAAAAATAAAGTTTTCTGGCAAAAACAGGTACTTTCTCCCCTCTCCGTCGTCGAAAGCCTGAACACAAAAAATGCCCCCGGAGGGCTTATTGCAGCTCTCCGGGGGCATCCTATATACGTTATGCCTTGACGCACACGGTCAGCATTTACTCGATCTCGATCAAATTCGGGTTCTCAGGCAGAGCCTTTGTCTGCTGAGGAGCGGGCAGCTGGATGTGCAGGACACCATCCTCGAACTTTGCGTGGATGTCCTCCTTCTTCACCTCGCCCACATAGAAGCTGCGGGCGCAGCTGCCGGAGAAGGTCTCGCGCCGCACATAGCGGCCCTTGTTGTCCTTTTCGTCATTGCTGTGGCTGCGCACTGCCTGAATGGTCAGGTAGCCGTCGCTCAGATCCATCTGAACGTCTTCCTTCTTGCAGCCCGGCAAATCAACGTCTACTTCGTAGCCGTTGTCCGTCTGCTTGACATCGGTCTTCATCATGTTTGCGCCGCGCTTGCCAAAGGTGTCGCGGGCTTCGCGGTTCATCGCACGCTCCAGTGCACCCTCGTTCCAGAACGGATCAAAGAGATCATCGAACAGGTTCTCATGAAAAACAGTCGGCATAAACATAAAACATACCTCCAATCCCGGCGTTCGGGTCGGGTATAAAATTACATTTTGAAGCTCCCTGCAAAGGGCTTTCCGGGGAACCTTGCGGCTCTCCTTTTGCCCTTCCTCCTGAGCACGCCACTGTTATAGCATAATTATTTAGCACTGTCAAGCGTAGAGTGCTAAAATTCATAAAAGTATAATACTTTTGTCACAGCTTCTGCGATTTCTTCAAAAATGCTGCGCAGAAGCGTGTTTAATTCCGTTCAAACCCCAGATAACGCGTGCCCTGAAAGCTCAGCTTTCCGGTATCGCCCTCGACAAGCATTCCGTAATCCGAACCATCTACTTCCAGTTCCATGCGGTCACCGCTTTCTACCTGAAAGGTGGCATAATAGGTAGTGAACGTATGCGACATCGTATTGTCCGTATGATGGCGGGAAACGTTCGTCCGCTTGGCCACCACAGTAGCCGGGACGGTAAGGCGCGGGGACGCATTATTTTTGCCCCATGTGCGCAGGTTGCTCACCACGGTAAACAGGATCATGCCCAGCACCACCAGAAACACCAGCGGGAACAGGATGCTGAAAAATGCGTCAAACCCAGTATAAAACATATTACCCCTCCAAAATTTCTTCCAGCAGCTGCTTTACGTCCTTCAGAAAGGCATCTTCGCCGAGGGTGTTCATTTTAAAGAACACCGCCTGACTGCCGCCCGCCGCAATGGCCGACAGTCGGATAGGCTCGTCCCCGTTCTGGAACAGGGTCAGCGTCAGGCTAAGGCGGTTGCCGCCCACCATGCTGTACCGCTCAAACACCCGCACGCTGCACCGGGCGCTGCCCTCCTTGAAAATCGCTGCCGGCTTCCAGCTCTGCCGACCAGCTGCTGTCCGGGATGGCGTGTTCCAGCTTGCGGAGCAGGGTATCGAAGTTCTGGTTGCGGATGGTCTTTTCAAAAATAGCCATAGCTTCCTCCTTTTGCAAAAATGCAGTCCCTTTACTCTGAATACGAATGAGAGCGGGCAGCAATT